>Ga0102593_1000092_pt1 | contig 244801 bp, 174 predicted proteins | sample AraplaCol_mMS_r2_2_FD_76862 | JGI IMG/M metagenome (GOLD analysis project Ga0102593, IMG submission 76862) | Arabidopsis root microbial communities from North Carolina, USA - plate scrape MF_Col_mMS_r2 (SPADES assembly) (version 2) | ecosystem: Host-associated > Plants > Roots > Endosphere...
GCTTTGTCCCCGTTCGACGCCGACGGCGGGCGGGCTCCCCAACGATGGAAGTCCCCGGACACGCTGGAGTAACCCCCTCCAGCCCAGTCCCGCTCGATCGCCCCCCGCCGCCGCAATGGTCGCTGGCCTTGCGCCCTTTCCATGCGGCGAGGTGGGTAAAGGATACGGGCGGTTTGGAGGGTGAGGATAAGTTCGGTCGAAAAAGTTCAGGGTATTGAAATCGCTGAGGTTCGTTCGCTATCCGCCGAGCATTAAGTCGCCCGTCCCTCCCCCTTGTGGGGAGGGTGGCCCTGGCGGGGCCAGGATCGGGTGGGGGCTGCTGACTCACCAGATCAAGACCCGTCAACCCCCCTGCACCGATCCCCCACCCGTCGGCTTCGCCGCCACCCTCCCCACAAGGGGGAGGGACGGGCGCCAAGATCGGCCCCTCCCTCGCGGGCTGGGGACGCGCACTCACGGCAAGGCCTTGCCGGTTGCTTCACGGCCGTGAGGTGAGTGCGTGTCCCCTACGTCGCCCAGGGCGCCGGTGGGCCTGGATCCCGACCTCAGCGGACGACTTGGGGGACACGCACTCACCTTGGGCCCCGAGCGAAGCGCACCGGCGCCGTGCCGTGAGTGCGCGTCCCCGGCGCGCATCCAGCTCACGCCGCCGAGGCGCGCAACGCCGCCGCCGTCGTCTGGACCAATGCCGCCAGCCGATGGCGCAGTGGGCCGGGCGGCAGCGCCAGCCACGCCTCGGCCAGGGCCAGGCCGCCGGGCGCGCCCAGCATCCGCGCGGTCAGCGACGCCTCGGGCTCGGGCCCGCCGGCGACCGTCTCCGGCAGGCCGTCGAAGAAGAAGGCGATCGGGACCTCCAGCGCCCCGGAGATGGCGTGCAGGGCCGAGGCGCTGATCCGGTTGGCGCCGGTCTCGTACTTCTGGACCTGCTGGAACGTCAGCCCGATCCGCTCGGCCAGCGCCTGCTGGCTCAACCCCCGCAGCTTCCGCCGCCATCGCACGGCTGATAATTCGCAACTCAAATCACCTTCCGAGCTCTTGGCGTGCGAAGCCAGGGCGAGCGCCTTCAGCGGTCGGCCACTGGTTTAGGCCCGCCATGAAAGCCGATCTGGTTAGTCCAGTGAGCCAAGGTTGAGCAGGTTGGCTGAAATTGCTTCCTCAATAATGTTGTTGGCGCTCGCTTGCTTGTTCAAAAGGACTACCAAGCGATAGCGGGCTCGGGTGACGGCAAGATAAAGTTCTCGTAACACCTGTTGTTCGAGTGCCGCAGATAGTGCGGGGTTATCGGGCACGCTCGGAGGCATGACGCCTTGCTCAAGGCCCACAAGAAATACAGCATCGAACTCTTGTCCTCCGACATAGGAAGGGCGACTGAGAATGACGAGCGGTTGATCGGGTGAAATTTTTTCCCCCCTTTGTGTTATAATGTGCAGAGGGAGTTGAGACTGGCCTAGTTCGTCTTCGAGTTCTTGCCAATAGGTTTCCGCATGACAAATTACGGCAATCTGTCTCACGTTTTTTGCTCTCAGTTTTTTGACTGAGCGTAGCACAAACTTTGCGAAACTAGGAGCCTCATCATTACATCTAACCACTACGGGTGGAGATGCCATTGAATTAACCGATGTGGATCCGACATCCAAATCGCTAAACTCAGGGAATTCGCTACCGAACAGGTCCGTAGTGCGTTGAATTACGAAGAGTGCTAGGTCAACAATTTCGCGCGTCGATCTATGGTTAATAGGAAGTTCTTCATTCTCAGCGTCTTCTATGCCAAGAGTCGCAAGTCCTGCGCTGGAAAATCCAAATGGTTCTTGAGCTTCATCAAGAGCAAGGGCAATAGGAACATGAGTAGTTATGCCTTTAGTTAAATATGGAAATATTCGTCTCTCGTTTTCATTAAATAATTGAGCTTCATCAACGAAAACAACGTCAAATCCTTCAGACTTTCGCTTCAATTTCCAAACGGGAGTGCGAAGGCGACCGGCCAGAGAGAGGGCTACATCATCGGAGTCTAGCATCTCATATTGTTCAAATACCGTGTGATGGTATTTTTTATAGGTGTCAAAGACGATTTCCCTCTCGGAAGGAGAAAGTAATCTGTGGAGTCTACTCAATGGAGTGTCTGCTCCTACATATCGTTTACCGTCTTCAGTTAATCCTCGTCCTTTTATTACGGACGATATCTCCGCCATTACAAGCGTTGCAAAGAGTTCGAAGAGCTGGGGGTTGTCTCTGACTTGGGCAAGGAGTGAGCTTTTTTCAACGACATTGGCGTGTTCCGCCAGGGTCGTTCTTAACGCGTCCTGAACTACACCGCGCTGAAACTCTTTTGTTCGCTGGGCATCTTTGTCGATAACAGAGCCTTCTGCGAGGCCAATGAGTTCCCGGCCGAATTCCGATAGTGTCGCGACGGAGAGCGTTTGAGTATGCCCCGTAAGAAATTCGTCCGCGCCCAGCGCGTGAAAACGATCAGTTACAGTCTGGGCCATGGCCGCGTTGTGAACTACGTACAAGGCCTTTGCGGACCTCCCGGCCGTTCGAGCCTCGTCTAGGTATTTCAGGGCTAGCAGCTGCATGAGCAGTGTCTTGCCGGAACCTGCCGGACCTATGATCCGTAGCGGATGGCGCGCCAGAATGTCCGACGTAATAACGCGCCGTTGAGCATCGTTCAGTGCGCCACTTTGTAGCCACTTCAGATAGTCCCAATCCAAAGTTTCGTATGGCTTTACAGAGCGGGCTCCGTTCTCTTCGCCTGGCGCAAGCTTGACATTCAAAGAGGCGGGGCCGCTGGACCCTGCGGTTAGCGCCGCGCGAAGATCGGTCAAGGCTGGGGCCTCAAGTACGGGGCGACGGCGTTGCGGGTCTATCAATTGGTTCGCAATTCGGACAGTGGGGGCAAAATCCTTAAGTCTCTGATCGATCGCTTCTTGAAGCACATCAAAATCATGCTCGGGACCGATGATGAAAATAGATCGCGCAGGCAGATCTGCAAATCCGGCTCCGCCTTCAAAATAACCAACGCTATATTGCCTAGCGTCGTTGCCTCGCCCGGCAAGACAGCTGTGAGAGCCATTGGGCCAGGTCCTATGAATGACATCTCCTTCTAGCACGAGTCCTTGAAGGCGCTGATTTGCGACATAGACCATTCTCTCAAACACTTGCCTGCTGATGGCGGGTTGGCACTTCAGTCCATGCTCTTCGTCCAGAGCAAGAATGCCCCATTGTTCGACGCCTGTGCCTGAAAGGTATTCCCGGTTCCAGGCGGCAAGGACCCGCCCGTCCTCCGAGCCCGCCATTCTCAATGGCCCGGATGAAAACTCGGCCTTGGTTAGTCCTGTCAAATCTTGTGTGGTTAGGGTGTCGTGCAACGCACCAAGCACGCTCGGATGTGCAAGGAGCCAAGAGCAGGTCTCTTTAGTGATGGCAATCATACGCATTAGGATTTTACCTCAGCTATTATCTGAGAGATTGTGGAGGGCGTGAAATCTGGCGATCCTATCCTATTAAATACATTAACGTATCGGCTCAATAGGTCCGATAGGAAGCCGGAGCTCAGCGACAGCATCTTGACGGGAGGGTTCTCGCTGTAGTGCTTAATAGAGGGAATGTCGCGCTGCCGCTCACTCTTTGCTTGCCGCCATGTATGGTTGCTCGACTCGGCCGCAATATCCAAAATTTCAATTGGCACTGTGAGTGGATATCGAAATAATGCAACTGAGTGCTTCAATATTCCAGAATATTCACTAGGTTGTCCGTCTGCCGGTAGAAAGTGTAAATCTGTGCTAAATGCATTGGTTACAATCCTACTCAATATTTTATCAATTTCTCCACCGAATGCCGTCGATAGGTCTTTTGAGTCGGGCTCAATAAGGATGCCTGACGACGCCGCGCGAAGGAGTTTAAGTGCGGAAGATGCGCGATTTAGAGAATTTATATCGCTGACTGATCGTTGTTTGGCAATCAGGTAATTGGATATAGATGCAATTTCTTCGTCAATTTTGTCGATGTTTGGAGGGCTGAACTCATATGCGCCCCAATCCAATTTGGATGGAAACTGCGTACTGGAATAGTTTCCGATTATTTTTCTCTTAAGAATAGGTACTTGGGCTCGTGTGGAAAAATATTCTAGAACAGAGATAATTGGAAGATAAGTTACAGTCTCTGTCTTCGTGTTGCTCAGGTCGCAGGCGGGCGTGACAATCAGGCCGCTTACAAAATCTTTTCCTAGTAGACCAAAGGTCGGGAGATTGGCCCAAATATCTCCGCACTGATGTCGGAGCGGTGGAAGGTAATCGTAATAATGCTTGGCGCTGATTTTTCTTGAATCTATAGACATTTTTGGGCGCGGGGAGCTTCACCGTTGCGTGGTGGGTCGAACGTGTACGGATTGAAGGAGTAGCGCAAGGGTTGTCGTGACGCCTCAGCCACAAGATGAAGCTGGCGATGCGAGCGATGCGGGTCCCCTAACGGGGCGATTGACTATCTAGAGGTCTGGACGCCACGTTCTAGCGCGCTTCGCAAATAGCCCCCTACAACCGCCCCTTCCGAAACGCCTCCGCCTGCTCCGCCCGCAGCTCCTGCCGGATCCGCTTCGGCGCGGCCTTGTCCACCGCCTCGCCCTCGGCCGTCAGCGCCTCGTTGGCGAACTCCAGGTCCATCAGCTTCATCCGCTTGATCTCATCCCGCAGTCGCGCCGCCGTCTCGAACTCCAGGTTCGCGGCGGCCTCGCGCATCTTGGCTTCCAGGTCCTTCAACGCGGCCTTGAAGTTGTCGCCGCTGAACGGCTTGGCGTCCTTGCCGTCGCCGACGCCGCCGATCGGCACCAGGATGCGGTCGCCGCGCTCGTAGGGGCTGTCGAGGATGTCCTTGATGTCGCGCTTGACGCTCTCGGGCGTGATGCCGTGCTCGAGGTTGTAGGCGTGCTGCTTCTCGCGGCGGCGGGCGGTCTCCTCCATGGCCCGCTCCATGCTGCCCGTGACGCGGTCGGCATAGAGGATGACCTTGCCGTCGACGTTGCGGGCGGCGCGGCCGATGGTCTGGATCAGGCTGGTCTCCGAGCGCAGGAAGCCTTCCTTGTCGGCGTCGAGGATGGCGACCAGGCCGCATTCGGGGATGTCCAGGCCCTCGCGCAGCAGGTTGATGCCGACCAGGACGTCGAACATGCCCAGGCGCAGGTCGCGGATGATCTCGATCCGCTCCATGGTGTCGACGTCGCTGTGCATGTAGCGGACGGCGACGCCCTGCTCGTTGAGGTATTCGGTCAGGTCCTCGGCCATCTTCTTGGTCAGGACGGTGACCAGGGTGCGGTAGCCCTTGGCCTTGGTCTGGCGGATCTCGTCGACCACGTCGTCGACCTGGCTGGCGCCGTCCTTGGAGACCGGGCGGACCTCGACCGGCGGGTCGATCAGGCCGGTGGGGCGGATCACCTGCTCGGCGAAGACGCCGCCGGCCCGCTCCAGCTCCCACTTGGCCGGGGTGGCGCTGACGTGCACCGACTGCGGGCGCATGGCGTCCCACTCCTCGAACTTGAGGGGGCGGTTGTCGAGGGCGCTGGGCAGGCGGAAGCCGTACTCGGCCAGGGTCCATTTGCGGTTGCGGTCGCCTTTGTACATGGCGCCGATCTGCGGGACGGTCTGGTGGCTCTCGTCGGTGAACAGCAGGGCGTTGTCGGGGATGTATTCGAAGAAGGTGGGCGGCGGCTCGCCGGCCCGGCGGCCCGACAGGTAGCGGCTGTAGTTCTCGATGCCGGCGCACGAGCCGGTGGTCTCGATCATCTCCAGGTCGAAGGTGGTGCGCTGCTCCAGGCGCTGGGCCTCCAAGAGCTTGCCGTTCTCGGTCAGCCAAGCGAGGCGCTCCTTCAGCTCCTCGCGGATGCTGACGATGGCCTGGCGCAGGGTGGGGCGCGGGGTGACGTGGTGGCTGTTGGCGTAGACCTTGATCATCTCCAGGTCGCCGGTCTTCTTGCCGGTCAGCGGGTCGAACTCGCTGATCGCCTCGACCTCGTCGCCGAACAGGCTGACGCGCCAGGCGCGGTCCTCGTAGTGGGCGGGGAAGATCTCGATGGTGTCGCCGCGGCGGCGGAACGTGCCGCGCTCGAAGGCGGCGTCGTTGCGCTTGTACTGCTGGGCGACCAGGTCGGCCATCATCTGCTTTTCGTTGATGGTCTGGCCCACCTCCAGGGTGAAGGTCATGGCCGTGTAGGTCTCGACCGAGCCGATGCCGTAGATGCAGCTGACCGAGGCCACCACGATGACGTCGTCGCGCTCCAGGATCGCCCGCGTCGCCGAGTGGCGCATGCGGTCGATCTGCTCGTTGATCGAGCTGTCCTTCTCTATATAGGTGTCGGTCCGGGGGACGTAGGCCTCGGGCTGGTAGTAGTCGTAATAGCTGACGAAGTACTCGACCGCGTTGTCGGGGAAGAAGCCCTTCATCTCGCTGTAGAGCTGGGCGGCCAGGGTCTTGTTCGGGGCCAGGATCAGGGCCGGGCGCTGGGTGGCCTCGATGACCTTGGCCATGGTGAAGGTCTTGCCCGAGCCGGTGACGCCCAGCAGCACCTGGTCGTTCTCGCGGCCTTCCAGGCCCGCGACGAGCTCGGCGATCGCCGTCGGCTGGTCGCCGGCGGGCTGGTAGTCGGAGACCAGCTTGAACCTCTTGCCGCCTTCCGACTTCTCCGGGCGCGCGGGGCGGTGCGGCTGCCACAGGGCGGGCGTGGTGGCGGCGTCGACCTCAGCGTCCAGGGCGACGTCATGGATGAACTTGGCGGAGACGTCGGAAACGCCGCCGGCATCGGTCTCTGGGGATCGGGCCATGTCTGGAAAGTAGGACCGCCGGGCCGGGAAGGCTAGGGGGGCTGCTGACACGGACTGTCAGCAGCTTGGCGGCAGGTGGCGGCAGTCCGGCTTTATGGTTAAGGTTGTCACGGTCGGTCGGACGACCTTGGGGGTAGGGATCATGATCAGCGTGAAGCTTGGCGCGGGCCTCGCGGCCTTGGGTCTGTTCGTCAGCGTCGCGGGCGCCGCCTCGGCCCAGACGCCGGACATGAAGCTGATCAACGGCCCGGTCTATGGCGAGCTGCGCGACGTGCTGGGCGCGACCCTGCCGGTGGCGACGCCCAGTGCGAAATGCCCCAAGCCCCTGACCCTGCCGGACGGCGCGTGCCTGGACCGCGTGGTGGCCGGGATGAAGGCGCGCGGCGCGACGGTCGACCGGGCCCTGACCGGCCGCGGCGTCGAGGGCGGGGCGGGGGCGGTGATCTCCGGCCAGCTGGGCCGCGACTTCCGCCTCTACGACGTGTCGCTGGGCGCCGGCGGACCGGTGGTGACGCCGGTCGACCTGCCCAGCTCGCAGGTCCGCGTGCCGCGCGACTGCTTTTCCATCGGCCGGGGCGTCGACTACCGGCTCGACGTGCGCGACGGCCAGCTGGTGGCGCGCGAGGTCCAGTCCGTCAGCTGCGGCGGGCCGCCGCCGCCGATCGGTTACGGCGGGCCGCGCCGGCCGCCGATCCTGGCGGGCGAGCCGGGCGAGCGCTGGCCGGCCACCGGCCTGGTGGCGGTGCGCGGCGCGCCCCGGCAGCTGGCCGCCCCGCGTCCGGACTGCCCGCCCGACGCGGCCCTGCGCGACGGCGTCTGCTTCGCCGCCGGCATCGGCGTCCTGGTCGCCCAGCCGGGCCTGAAGGAGCTGGACGTGATCGGCGCCAAGCGCCTGACCGCCCCGGGCCAGGTGCTGACCAGCAAGGAGACCGAGCAGTATGTGCTCAAGCGCAAGGGCAAGGCCGGCTTCAAGGCCGACAAGCGCTGGTTCGACAAGTCGCAGCTGTCCGCTCCGGCCGGCTGCGGCCTGACCACGCCCGTCGACTTCGAGGTCGAGCCCGGCGACCGGGTGCACGAGCGGGCCGTGGCCGGCTGCGGCGCGCCCGCCGCCCCGCCGCCGACCGCGACCTACGAGGCCTACGGCGCGACCCTGCCGGTGGTGTTCGGCAACCGCCAGGGCTGCGCCGAGCGCGGCGAGCAGCTGCTGGGCGACGCCTGCTTCTCCGAGGTCATCCGTTGGATGAAGGCGCGCGGCGTCCCCAAGGGCGAGGTGCTGATCCTGGACCGGCCCTACGGCCTGGGTACGCGGATCAACGGCGCCAGCGGCGTCCGCTACTCGTTCGCCGACGTCTGGGCCAATCCGGACGGGACCTACAAGGCCGACCGCAAGCACGACTACGCCCGCCGCATCGACACCGGCGGCTGCGCCACGGTCAGCGACGCGGGATCGGACGCCAGCGGCCTGGTTCTGGTCCGCGCCGACGGCGGGGTGATGGCCCGGGCCTATCAGTGGGTGGCCTGCCCGGTCCGGTAGGGGCGCGGCGCGGACTTGCGATGGCCGCAATCTTGAGCTGAGTTCCCCTTCGAGCAGGGGAGGCGACTCTATGGGCGTGACGCGCAGGAGCATGGCGGCCGGCCTGGCGATGACCGGGGCGACGGCGGGCGCGCTTCCGGGCCTGGCCCGGGGCCAGGCGGCGCCGCTTCAGCCCACGGGCCCCAGCCCCCAGACCAGCCTGTTCCTCAGCGGACGCTACCTGCCGACCTGGCGGGCCATCCAGGCCGCGCCGACGGACCCGTCGCTGCAGCAGGCGGCCTCGTTCCTCGGCGACGAGGGGATCGCCCTGAGGTCGGCCGCCATGGGACCGGCGGACGACCCGCCCCTGGCCGCCGAGGCGACCGCCCAGGACGCGGTGGCAGCCATCGTCGAGGCGGCGCGCGACCGCCGCGTGGTCATGTTGAACGAGGCCCACGTCGCCTCGCGCCATCGCTGGTTCCTGGCCCGCCTGCTGCGCGCCCTGCGGCCGCTGGGCTTCGAGATCCTGGCCGCCGAGGACTTCCTCAACAGCCGCAGCCCCGGCGCGCTCGACGTGCGGACCTTCAAGGCCGGGGCGGCCCTGAACCCGGCCTTCGGCTACTACCTGCACGATCCGGTCTATGGCGAGGCGGTGCGCGAGGCGGCCGAGCTGGGCTATCGGCTGGCGGCCTACGAGCAGCGCCAGGATCAGCGCCGGGCGGGCGAGACCGGCGCGGCCGCCATCGCGCGCCGCGAGCCGGCCCAGGCCGAGAACTTCATCGCCGACGTGCTGACGCCGAACCCGGACGCGCGGGTCCTGGTCCATTGCGGCTACGCCCACCTGCGCAAGACGCCCGACCATCGGGGCCTGCTGTGGTTCGCCGCCCAGCTGCGCGAGAAGGCGGGCGTCGATCCGCTGTGCGTCTCCCAGGCCTATACGGGCTCGTTCGCGCCGCACGCCGCCGACCCGCCGATGACGACGGCGGTGCTGGAGCGCTTCAAGCCCGCGGACTCCATCGTCGTGCGCGGTCCGGACGGCTGGATCGGCGCGAAGCCGGCGGGGGCGGACCTGGCGGTGTTCCACCCGCCCGTGGCCGACGTCGCCGGACGGCCCGGCTGGCTGGCCGCCGATCCCACGCGCCGCCGGCTGGAGGCCGCCGTCCCCGGCCCCCGCGAGGCGGCGGTCATCGTCCAGGCCGTCCACGCGGTCGAGCCCGACCTGGCCATCCCGGCCGACCAGCAGGTGCTGGCGCCCGGCGCGACCTCGGCGGTGCTGTTCCTGCGGCCCGGCGACTACCGCCTGCGGCTGGAGACCGAGGCGGGTTTCGTCCCGCTGAAGTCGGTGACCGTCTGAAGCCACGCGTCACGGCAAAGGTCTGACCACTGCGTCCCGCAAGCTTCACCGATGGGCGTTCTCCCGAACAAGGCGCAAATGTGGTCAGACAAATACGCGCCGGAAACGAAGCTGAAACGACCCGAGACTAAGGCCACGCTCCGCGATCCCGTGGCGTCGCGGCCGTCCCTCGGCCCGCGCGGATCGCTCGGTCGAGCGCGTCCTGGCGGCGACTTTCGGCGGGAATTCTCGCGAAAGTGTCGATAAGATATTGACGTAACGGCGGAATATTAAACCCTACGGGATGTCGTCTCGGTTCGCGTACGGCCCGCGATGGGCGCGGATTGCCGCTGCGGAACCCCGTGGGAGACCGGTTTTCACCTCGGCGTCAGCATCGGCGCCACAGTCAAGATATTGGCCTGACAATTGCCGATTATCGAGATTGACAGGTCAGACCTTATGTCAGATGTGTTAGCGGTATCATCGGTCACGGCGCGTCAGTACGCCGAACCGGAGCGGGGAAACGAATGGACCAGGGACCCCTCCAGCATAGAACTCGCCAGCCACGCCCGAGCCGCGCCCCGCGTCTCGTGGGCGCGCTGGCCGGCGCGCTGGCGGCCTCGCTGGTCGTGTCCCACGCCGCCCTCGCCGACATGCCCCGCTTGGAGACGCAGGGCTCGGCCCAGCGCCTGGTGGTCGACGGCAAGCCCCTGCTGGTCCTGGGCGGCGAGCTGGGCAATTCCAGCGCCTCCAGCCAGGCCTACATGGCCAAGTACTGGCCCAAGCTGAAGGCCATGAACCTCAACACCGTGCTCGCGCCCGTTTCGTGGGAGCTGATCGAGCCGAAGGAGGGGGCCTACGACTTCTCCAGCGTCGACGGCCTGATCAAGGACGCCCGCGCCCAGGACATGCACCTGGTGATCCTGTGGTTCGGGGCGTGGAAGAACAGCATGTCCACCTACGTCCCGTCGTGGGTGAAGCGCGACCAGGACCGGTTCCCGCGCGCCAAGGCCGCCAACGGCGTCAGCCAGGAGATCCTGTCGGCCTTCTCGACCAATACGCGCGACGCCGACGCCAAGGCCTACGCCGCCCTGCTGGCCCACCTGAAGGCGGTGGACGCCAAGGGCACGGTGCTGATGGTCCAGGTCGAGAACGAGATCGGCATGCTGCCCACCGCCCGCGAGTGGGGCCCCGAGGCCGACGCCGCCTGGGCGGGTCCCGTCCCGGCCGAACTGCTCAAGCGCCTAGCCGACGGCGGCGAGGCCATCGAGCCCGAGCTGCGCGCCCTGTGGAAGGCGCATGGCTCCAGGACCAGCGGGACCTGGGCCCAGGTGTTCGGCGACGCCGAGGCCGGCCAGGAGGTGTTCACCGCCTGGTCCTACGCCCGCTACACCGACGCGGTGACCCGCGCGGGCAAGGCGGCCTATCCGCTGCCGATGTACGTGAACGTGGCCCTGAACCGCACGGGCAAGGCGCCGGGCGAATATCCCAGCGGCGGGCCGCTGCCGCACCTGATCGATGTGTGGAAGACCGGCGCGCCCAGCCTCGACCTGATCTCGCCCGACATCTACTTCCCGAACTTCAACGACCTGGCCGGCCGCTACAAGCGCCGCGACAATGCGCTGTTCATCCCGGAAGCCAACAATGTCGGCGCGCCCGAGACGCCGGCCAACGCCTTCTACGCGATCGGCAAGCTGGACGCGTTCGGCTTTTCGCCCTTCCAGGTCGAGACCGCCGAGGGCAAGGACCAGGAGGCCGTCACCCAGGCCTACGACGTCCTGCGCCAGCTGACCCCGGCGATCCTGGCGGCCCAGGGCCAAGGCAGGATGTCGGGCTTCAAGCCGCGCGTGCTGGAGGATGGCACGGTGCTGGACCAGCCGGTCAGCCAGGTCATCGGCGACTACCGCTTCAACGTCGCCTTCATCGACACCTGGACGCCGAAGGCCGACCAGAAGACCGCCGCCCACGGCGGGATCATCGTCCAGATCGGACCCGAGGAGTACCTGATGGCCGGACGCGGCCTGGTGGTCACCTTCGCGGGGGCCGGCGAGGGCCCGCCTATCGCCGGCATCGACAGCGCCGTCGAGGGCGTGTTCGACGCCCAGGGCCGCTGGGTCCCGGGCCGCACCCTGAACGGCGACCAGACCCACCAGGGACGGCACATCCGACTGCCGCCCGACCAGTTCCAGATCCAGCGGGTGAAGCTCTACCGCTACCGCTGATCCAACCCGAACAAGCCCAATCATTAGGAAGGCCCGCCGCTCCCCCCAGGCGGGCCAGGAGTGAAGCATGACCCGATTCAACCCCCGCGCGGCCCTGCTGGCCGCCACCGCCCTGGCGGGCCTGGCCGCGACCGCCGCCCACGCCCAGACCGCTCCGGCCGACGCCCCCGTGGCCGCTCAACCGGCCGCCGCCGCCCCGGCCGACGACAGCACCGCCGTCGACGAAGTCATCGTCACCGGCATCCGCCGCAGCCTGCAGCAGGCCACCATGGCCAAGCGCGACTCGGTGGCCTTCGGCGACTCCATCTTCGCCGAGGACATCGGCAAGCTGCCGGCCACCAACCTGGCCGAGACCCTGAACCGCATCCCGGGCGTCAAGATCAACCGCGACATCAACGGCGAGGGCGTGCAGGTCTCGATCCGCGGCCTGGGCCCCAGCTTCTCGAAGGTGATGCTGAACAACACCCAGATCGCGGTGGCCTCGGACGGCGGCACCAACGGCGGCAGCGCCAACCGCGAAGTCGACCTGGACTTCTTCCCGTCGGAACTGTTCACCCGCCTGGACGTGGCCAAGAGCCCGCAGGCCGACCAGCTGGAAGGCGGCATCGCCGGCACGATCAACCTGCACAGCGCCCGTCCGTTCGACAAGGAAGGCGAGCACCTGACCGTGATCGCCCAGGGCCAGTACACCGACAGCAACAAGGACCTCAGCCCGCGCGGCGCCGTGGTCGCCAGCAAGACCTGGGACAAGTTCGGCGTGCTGTTCGGCGTCTCGGGCGTGAAGACCAAGACCCGCGTCGACGGCTTCGAGTCCGTGGGCTGGACCGACGGCAATTTCTCGTGCGGCACGGGCTGCACCGATCCGGGCGGCAACGGCTTCGTCTACGCCAGCGTCGCGCCCAACAATGTCGGCCACGGCCTGACGCCCGGCCAGACCCTGGACCTGACGGCCACCTCGGGCCTGACCCAGGACCAGCTGAGCCGCGCCCTGATCCCGCGCCTGGGCCGCAACAGCTACACCGAAGGCACCCGCTCGCGCGTCTCGGCCCTGCTGTCGCTGGAATACCGTCCGACCGACGAGCTGCAGTTCGCCATCGACGGCATGTACGCCGAATCCAAGCGCGACTATCAGCGCCTGAACATGAACTGGTACGTCCGCAACTCGGGGCCCGGCACGTCGTCGACCTCGACGGGCGGCATGGTGCCGATCGACCTGACGGTGGACGCCAACAACGTCGTCACCTCGGGCACCTTCGCCAACTCGAGCTTCTTCCTCGAGAACGACATCTTCAAGCAGACGACCAAGTTCTACAACGTCAACCCGACCATGCGCTGGCAGCCGAAGGACAACTTCGTCGTCGACGCCCAGGTCAATTACGGCCACTCGACCTTCTTCCGCGAGCAGCCGCAGTTCGACTTCCAGACCCCGGCCCAGTCGGGCCTGGACGTCTATTATTCGACGGGCTCCGACGGCCAGCCGATCATCACCACCAACAAGGACCTGGGCGACCCGAACCTGGGCTGGCAGTGGTACCGCGTGAACGTCCAGAACGTGAAGCGCGAGACCACCACCAAGGGCGCGCACGTCGACGCGCGCTGGGGCGACGACACCGTCAACCTGAAGTTCGGCGCGGCCTATGACGAGGCCAGCCGCTCGATCCGCGCCTACGACAACTCGACCGCCTTCCAGAACGCGACCTGCGGCACGGGCTGCGCCGGGACCTCGGGCGTGATCACCAACAGCCAGCTGTCGCAGTACCTGCAGCGCTGGGATGTCGGCGACTTCGGCCACCTGGCCAGCGGCGGCGTCGGCTACACCAGCATGATCATGCCGGACGTGGCGGCCCTGATGAAGGCGAGCAACTACGCCTACTACCGCGACAACGCCCCGCAATCGACGGGCGCGGTGACCGGCGGCGCGGTCGGCGACATCGAGGAAAAGACCTGGGGCGCCTATGCCGAGGCCAACGCCAAGGGCCAGGTGCTGGACCGCGACCTGACCGTCAACTTCGGTCTGCGCTACTTCCACACCGACCAGAGCGTCACCAGCCCGATCACGGTCAGCACCGGCATCGTCGACCAGACCCTGAGCTCGAAGTACGACGACATCCTGCCGTCGACCAACATCGTCTACGACGTCAGCGACAACATCAAACTGCGGGTCGCGGCCTCGCGCAGCATGACCCGGGCCGACGCCGGCAGCCTGCTGCCCGGCACCACCTTCTCGGACATCTCGGCCCAGGTCGCGACGGCCGGCAACCCGAACCTGAAGCCCTACACCTCCAACAACATCGACATCGGCGGCGAGTACTACACCGGCGGCATCGGCTATGTGGGCGTGGCCTTCTTCCGCAAGGACGTCGACGGCTTCACGATCAACACCCAGAGCACCGTGCCGTTCACGTCGCTGGGCATCAACTATGCCGACCTCAGCGTCTCGCAGCAGCAGGCCCTGGACCTGCGCGGCGGGCCGAACGTGGCCACCGTGACCCTGACCAAGCCGGTCAACCTCAACAAGCTGCTGATCCAGGGCGTGGAAGTCACCTGGGTCCAGCCGCTGGACTTCGTGGTCCACGGCCTGGGCTTCTCGGCCAACGCCACGCGCCTGGAGCAGAGCTCGGAGTCGGGCCTCGTCGCCACCGGCGTCGCGCCCTGGAGCTACAACCTGCAGGGCTTCTACGAGGACCACGGCGTGTCGGTCAGCGTGAACTACGTGTGGAACGACGAGTCGATCGCCGCCAACGCCCCGCAGAACAACATCAACGTGCCGCTCAAGGCCGAGGCCCGCGGCCAGCTGGACGTCTCGGCCGGCTACCAGCTCCCGTTCATGGACAAGGCCTTCCGCCTGACCCTGGACGCCCTGAACATCACCAACGAGCCCCTGCGGACCACGTTCGGCTACGACAACGCGCCGTACAGCGTCTACTACCCCGGCCGCCAGGTGCTGCTGGGCCTGCGGGCGACGTTCTAACCGGATCCTCCTCCCCGGAGGCATCACCTGGGCGGCGCCGGCGACGGCGCCGCCCTTTTTCTTTGTTTGAAGCTCTGGCGGGGACCTTTCACGTTGTCATCCCGGAAAGCGCGCAGCGCTTGTCCGGGATCCAGGTGAACCGCACCGCGTCCGCCCAGTCCCCTGGGTCCCGGACAGCCTCTGCGAGGCTTCCGGGATGACAACGGTTGATAGTATTTGGAAGCCGTCAGAGCTTCGGCGGCGGCGTCACGTCCGGTCCCGTCGGGGCGGGGATGCGGCGGGCCGAGGTGATCGGCACCGGCGGGTCGAGGATCTGGCCCTTCATCACCGGGTTGATCGCCTTGCCGGGCGTGGGCAGGGCCAGGATCTTCTTGGCCACGTCCATGCCTTGCACCACCCGGCCGAAGGCGGCGAAGCCCAGGTTGTCGCCCGTGCCTGCCGGATTGGCGTCCAGATAGGGCGCGTCGCCGATGCAGATGAAGAAGTCCGAGGTGGCCGTGCCCGGCGCGGTGCGGGCGATCGAGACCGTGCCGTCCACGTGCTTGAGGCCCGTCTGGGTAGTGGGCTCGTGGGCGACCGGCGGCAGGGCGCCGATGCCCTGCAGCCCGCCCTGGATCAGGCCGTAGTCCACCGCGCCGGGCGCGCGCGAGGCGCGGAAGAAGGTGGCCTTGTCGTAGAGCTTGCGGTCGACATAGCGCAGGAAGTTGGCGGTGGTGATCGGGGCCTGGGCCACGGCCAGCTCGATGACGATCCGGCCCTGCGGCGTATCGATCGCCACATAGACCGGCGGCTTGGGCGCCGGCGCCGGCGGGGCGGGGGGCGGCGTCGGGACGGTCTGGGCCAGGGCGACGGCGGGCAGGGCGGCCAGCAGGCCGGCGCCGATCAGGACGTTGCGGCGGTCGAGGGGGCGTTGGGTCATGGCGCGAGACTAGCGCCCCGAGGGACGCGCGCAAGATCGCCGGGCGGGGCGCGTCAGGCGGCCAGGTCGGGCGCCCGGGGCCGCTCGGCGGCGACCATCTCGGCGACCAGGCGCGACACCAGCCGGCCGGTGCTTTCGGCGACCTGCTCGGCCTGGCGGCGTTCGCCGTCCAGCTCGACCTTCAGGGCCCGCTGGGCCGGGGTCCAATGGGCGAAGGCCGCCCAATCGGGGGTGATCTCGACGTCCAGCGTGCCGAAGTCCTCGACCCCCGCCCAAGTCCGCGATCCCATCGCCGTCTCCTGACGCCCGTCATCGACCTTCACTGTCGGGCCTTGGGCAAGCAGCCGCTATGCACATCTCGCCAAATTAACCTTGATGTCGAATTGTTGTTTACGCTCAATCCGTGAGATATTTTTCCAAGGCATGAGACCTTCGAGATGCAGTTGTCCCACTATCCCTGGGTAATCATTCCCTAGATTGCACTTGTCGCCGAAAAATAGGGTAAAACCCTGATTTACGGCCGGCTTGTATGGCGACAGCATTGCCGGATGAATGGTTCATGCCTTGGGCGCGGAAATGAAGACCCGGGCCGTCCGATCCGCTTCACGGGGCGCGAGATCGCCGGCGTCGAGGACCTGCGCGAGGCGGTCCCCGGCGCCGACCTGGCGGTCACCCAGCTGAGCGCGGCCCCCTGCCGGGGCGCCCTGGCCCACGCGATCCACGGCGACCTGACCCTGACGCTGGGCCGGATCACCGGCGACCTGCGGCTGCGCGGGGTGATGGCCGCCGGCGCCGCCGCCCTGGTGGTGGTCCTGGAGCAGACGCCCGACCCCGGCGAAGGGCGGCCGACCGAATGGGGCCACGACGTCCAGGCCGGCGACCTGCTGATCCTGCCGGACGGCGGCGAGCGCGAGGCCCGCCAGCACGGGCTGACGGCCTACGCCGCCCTGACGGCGCCGCTGGACCGGCTGCGGGATCGCGCCGGCGCCTTCGACGGCCTGGCCGACGACCGCCCGTGGAGCGCCTGCACGCGGCTGCGACCGCAGCTGGCCCTGGGACTGCACGTCGAGCTGAAGGCCCGGCTCGAGCTTCTGGCCTGGGAGGGGAGCCTGCTGACGCCCCAGGCCCAGGCCGCCCTGCGCGACGGCGTCGTCGACGGCTTCCTGACAGCGCTGGCGGACGGCGTGCGCCGCGAGCCCCGGCGGCAGGGCTGGATCAACAGCGCCCGCATCCTGCGCCAGGTCGAGGACCATCTGGACCAGCGTCCGGGCCGGGCCGTGGCGATCCCCGAGCTCTGCCAGGCCCTGTCCCTGTCGCGGCGGACCCTGAACCGGGCGTTCGAGGAAGGGCTGGGCGTGGGGCCCCGGACCTATCTGCGGCTGCGGGCCCTGTCGGCGGCCCGCAAGGCCCTGGTCGCCGGCCGCGAGGCCGGGGCCTCGGTCACCCAGGTGGCCCTGGAGCACGGCTTCTGGGAGCTGGGCCGGTTCTCGGTGACCTACCGGGCGATGTTCGGCGAAAGCCCGTCCCAGACGCTGCGGGGGCGGTGAGGGGGCGGCGATACGCCCAGCGGTGTTCCGGAACCCAATGTTTCGCGGCCCGTTCGCATCCCCGACAGACCATCGCGGCGCGTGATCCGGCGCCTCGGTCCGCCTGAGAGGCGACGCGGAAATGACAGCCGTTCCAGTTCCTAGTCTCGTGGCCTGTGGGCTCGCCCTTGCGCTGATCGGCTGCGGCGGCCCCCGGGGCGACCGGAACGCCGCGGCCGATCGCGGCCAGGTCGACGCCGGCGCGAAAGCCCCGGGAGGTTCGGCGGAGGCGCGGGCCTATGTCGCCCAGTTCACGAAGAAGGATCCGGAGGCGTGCTTCAAGGAGGATGTGGCGCTCAAGCAGCCGGCGCTGAAAGCCCCCGCCGGTGACATCGCCCCCCGGGTTCCACCGACGCGCGTGATCGTGATGATCGACGGATCCGGCTCGATGGCCGGACGCATGGGCGGCCGAACCAAGCTGGAACTGGCGCGGGAGGCGGCGCTGGGCTTCGTCGACGGACTGCCGGCATCGGTGCAAACGTCCCTGCTGGTCTTCGGCCAGCAGGGCGACAACAGCCAGGCCGGCAAGGCGAAATCCTGCTCCGCCGTCGACGTGCTCGCGCCGATGTCGGCGGACCGGGGGCGGCTCCGCACGGCGCTGGGAGAGGTCCGCGCGGTGGGCTGGACGCCGCTCGCCGCCGGACTCGATCGCGCCGAGGCGCTGCTGGCCGCCTCGGCCACGCCCGGGGAGCAGGTCATCTATGTGGTGTCGGACGGGGAGGAGACGTGCGGCGGCGATCCCGCGGCCGTCGCCCGTCGGATCAACAGCGGCCGCACGCGGGCGATCGTCAACGTCATCGGCTTCAACCTGCCGTCGGGCGAGGCGGCGAAGCTGACCGCGGTCGCGCGCGCGGGCGGCGGCGGGTTCGTCAACCTGTCCAGCGAGGCGGAGCTTGAGAGAGAGACGGCGAAATTGCAGGAATGGGCGCGACGGTCGGACAACCACGTCGCGACCAGCATGGCCACAAGCGACAATCACGTTGCGACCAGCATGGCCATCTCCGACGCCCACGTCTGCATCGGCGGCCTCATCTCCGACGAGCATGTCGCCATGTCCAGCGACCTTTCGGATCGCCGAGTGGCCGCCCGCCCCGTATCCTTCGAGGAGGAAGCCAGAACCTTGTTGAAGGCGCGCCACGATGCGCTGCGGGCGAGGGACGAGGCCTATCGGGCCAGACTGACCGACGCGGAGGCAGGGGCGAAACAGCGCATCGATTCAGCGGCGAACGCGGCGCGCTGATCGGGCGGGCGCCCTAGACCAGCATCCCGTGGCCGCGCAGCACCACCAGCCGGCCGGCGTTGAAGAACGGCAGCGACAGGGTGACGGCGATCATCACCTCGAAGGCCAGGCTGGCCAGGTTGAGGCGCTCCTTCGACTTGTCCACCAGGGCCGAGACGGCCCGGCCCAGGGCCGCGCCCGTCCAGGCCATGGCCAGGGCGAAGGCCATGGCCGCGCCGACGTTGGACTGGTAGCCCAGGAACAGCGCTGCCGTGGCGTGCGACAGGATCAGGAGGCCGCCCAGGGCCCGGCCCTCGGTCGGCGAGGCGGCGGGCGGCGCGTCGCCGTCCCCCTCCCCGGCCGGCGGCGGGTCGCCGCCCAGGGCGGTCAGTCCCAGCACCGAACCGGGGCGGACCAGGGTCAGGCCGCCCAGGGCGCCGCCGATCACGCAGGCGATGATCGCCAGGATCAGCGAAAGGCCGTAGCTCGAGATGGTCACGCTCGCAGGGTCTCCGCTCGTCTAGGCCGGGGCATGGCAGACGGCCTCGACGTTGCGGCCGTCCGGATCGAGCACGAAAGCTCCATAGTAGTTGGGGTGATAATGCGGCCGAAGGCCGGGCGCCCCGTTGTCGCGGCCGCCGGCCGCCAGGGCCGCGGCGTGGAAGGCGTCGACCGCCGCCCGCGTCCCGGCCGTGAAGGCCACGTGCATGGGGCCGGTCAGGGTGTCGCCGCCGCCGATCCAGAAGCTGGGCTTGCCCGCCTGGATGTCGCGCCCGTCGGCGCGCGGGCCGTAGCCGAGGAAGGCGTGGGCGCCGGTCTCCTCGGCGCCGACGCTCATCACCACGTCGATCCCCAGCGGGGCGAAGGCGGCGTCGTAGAAGGCCTTGGAGGCGTCGAGGTCTCTCACCGTCAGGCCGATATGGTCGATCATCGCGGATCCTCCGTCACCGACCCATCAAGACCAAGTTTCCGCGCCCGCGCCAAGGCCAGGAAAGCGCCCAACGAAAAAAGGCGGCGGACCGGATGGTCCGCCGCCCCCTCCGCTCGAACCGGCCCCGGGCGAACCCGGGACCGACGCGAGGCCTAGTAGGTCATCGTCGCGCCGATGAAGAAGAACCGGCCGCGGTTGTCGTAGGTCGACGAACCGGTGCCCGTGCCCGTGTAGGTCTCGGGCAGGAACGGCGGACGCTCGTTGGTCACGTTCACGACGCCGCCGCGGAACGACACCTGGTCGTTCAGACGGTAGGTGGCGCGCACGTCGTGCTCGAAGTGGTCGTCCGTGTAGTACGGATCGAGCGACGAGACCGGCGTGGACGGGGTCGCCACGGCCATGGAGCCGATGAAGCGGGTCTGCCACTGCAGGCGCAGCTTCTGGCCCGACCAGGTGGCTGCCATGTTGGCCTTCCATTCCGGGGTCGCGTTCGGAATGGCGTTGGCCAGCTCGGTGAAGGCCTGGCCCGGCAGGCCCTGCAGCTTCCAGTGATACTGACGGGTGACGTCGACGCGCAGGCTGACGTCGCCGATCTCGTCGCTCACCTGCAGCAGGCTGGCCAGCGGGAACTGGTACTGGGCCGAGGAGTCCCAGCCCTCGATCTTCACCGACGCCACGTTCTGGTTCAGCAGGATCACGCGGCTGATGCCGCCCGCCACGCCGGCGGCCGGCGTCTGCGAGCTGCCGGTCGCGTCCCGGATGATCTGGGCGCAGAACGGGTTGGAGGCGTAGGCCGTGGTCGAGTTGTAGCAGAGGTCGGTCAGCAGGGTCTGGGTCGGGACGGTGCCGACTTCATCCGTGATGTCGCTCTTGTACCAGTCGAAGGCCAGCTGGAAGCCCGGCATGAAGCGCGGCTGCAGGACCACGCCGATCTGGGTCGTGGTGGCCTTTTCCTCGTTCAGGTCGGGGTTGCCGCCTTGTTGCAGCTGCAGCGAGGAGCGACCCGTGCCGATGTTCGAGACGAAGGTGTCCTTGTTGTAGCCGCTGATGGCCGCCGAGCAGTTGGCCACGCGGGTCGTCACCTGCGACGCGCTCAGGCCGCCGTATTGCGACTTGTCGCAGGGGTCCTGGGCCGTGCTGGTGAAGTTGACGCTCTGCGGCGAGTACAGCTCGACGATGTTGGGCGCGCGCACCGAGGTGCCCTTGTTGGCCCGGAAGCGGATGTCGCGGATCGGCGCCCACTCGCCGGCCAGACGCCATTGCTTGGCGGTGCCGATGGTCGAGTAGTCGCTGATGCGGCCGGCCGCTTCGACGCTCAGGTCGTAGGTCCACTTCAGGTCCTTGAAGACCGGAACGCGGATTTCGCCGTAGGCGTCCTTGCTGTCGTACTGGCCGGCGCGGGTGCCGACGGCGTTGAAGAACAGCGTGTTCGGGACGGCCGAGACCGGATCCTGGATGAAGGTGCTTTCTTCCTTGCGGTATTCAACACCGGCGGCCACGCCCACCGCGCCCGCGGGCAGGGTGAACAGGTCGGTGGTGATGTTGGCGCCGGCGACGGTCTGCTTGATGTCGGCGGTCGTGGTGGCCGTGGCGTTGGTGTAGTTGATCGCGTCCTTGGACGCGCCGTTCACCAGGTCCCAGGGCTTGCAGCCGGCCGCCGCGGCGGCCGTGGCGGCCACGGTGGTGGCGCGGCAGACGACGTTGCCGCCGACCAGGATCGCGTCGGTGGCCCACTGCACCTTCTGGATGTTGGGGACGTTGAACGAGGTCGTGTCGCCGGTGGTCTTGCCGTACTGGGCGTACCAGTCCCACGAGAAGTTGCGGCCGATGGCGTCGAAGTCGCCGTTCATGCCGACGACGGCGCGGACGGTTTCGCGGTCGGTCTCGACGTTACGGCCGCCGAACTCGACCCAGAACTTGCCGACCTGGGCGGTCTGGGCGGCGGTCAGGGTCTTGCCGGCCGCCAGCCATTCGGCGCGCAGCGCCGCGGCGGTGGAGCCCGCGCCGTTCAGGAAGGCGTTGTCGCCCTTGATGGTCACCGGCATGGTGCCGCCGCCGACGGCCGACGAGAAGGCCGGCTGGAAGATGCCGTAGGCCTTGGCCCGGGCGTAGCTGAACTCGCCGAACAGCTTGACGTGGTCGGTCACGGCGTAGTCGGCGTAGCCGCGCACCGAGCCGCGGCTGGTCTCGTTCTGGAACTGGTTCAGGACGCCGCTGTAGAACAGGGCCTCGTCCTGACAGGTCGGCTGGACGGTGGCGGTCGAGCAGGGGGCCGACAGGCGGACCACCTTGGTCGGGTCGCGGACGTCCAGGGTCACGGCGCGGGCCGTGCCCAGGGTGTTGCCGCCGATCAGCTGGAACGTCGCGTAGGGCGAGGTGTTCGAGCGGCTGTTCATGATCACCGGCTGCGAAGCCTTGGTGGTGTCGCGACGGATGCCCGGAATGGCCCAGTCGCGGTCCTTCTGCATGATGCCTTCCTGGCGGGCCAGTTCGGCGCCGACCACCACGTTCAGGCGATCGTCCAGGAACTTGTGACCGTACAGGGCGCCGACGCGGTACTCTTCGCCGTCGCCTTCCTGCGAGATGCCGGTCTGCACGTCGAGCTTCAGCCCGTCGTACTTCTTGACCATGATCAGGTTGACGACGCCGGCGATGGCTTCCGAGCCGTACACGGCCGAACCGGCGCCCGGCACGACGTCGACGCGTTCGACCATCAGCGAGGGGATCATGTTCAGGTCGACGGCCGGCGAGGCGGCGTCGCTGAACACGTGGCGGCGGCCATCGACCAGCACCAGGGTGCGCGAGGCGCCCAGGCCGCGCAGGTCGATGCGGGCCTGACCGGCGTTGAACAGCGTCGACGAGGTGTTCTGCGCGTTGCTGTTGGCGTTGACCATCGGCAGGTCCATCAGCACGTCGCCGAGGATCACGTTGCCCGAGTCGGTGATGGTCTCGTTCGACACCGTGGCGATCGGCGACGGGGCCGAGAAGGTGTCGCGCTTGATGCGCGAACCGGTGACGACGACTTCTTCGACGGTGGCGTTGTCAGCCGTTTGAGCCAGGACCAGGGACGGACCGGCCAGGACGGCGCCGCACAGCAGCGAAGACGCGAGCAGGCGCGCGCGAGTGGTGGATTTTTGCAAAAGTACCCCCATGCACGCACGAAGGGTTCGTGCGCGGTGTGTTGAGCGAATACGGAGTCGATGTTTTTCCCCGGATGGCGAGGTAATCGGCCGCTCCGAATCCGGTCAACGACAATTACAGCTTTGTCATAAAACTAGGAGAACGCTGTCGCGTCAGGGACACACCATGGCCGCATTTGCCGGAAAACGCCCATAAAGACGTCCCGGAAACCGGTGGCCCTCAAAAGATTTTTCCATTTTCCTTCGAGACGTTGGAATAGCATCGTTATGCGATGTTTCCCGCGAGTATTTGCGGCGTCGCAACAATCCTCGCGCATCCGGAAATCGGGGCGTCGTCGGGCGTTCAGCGCACGCGGATGTGGAAGACCACCCGCCGGTCGCCGGGCGCGTCGGGCTCCCAGGGCCGCTTGAGCGTGAAGGACAGGTCGCCCCGGCCGCGCGCGGCGGCGGTGTAGCGATAGACCGTCCGCACCGGCGCGCCGGGCGCCTTGGCCTCGGTCTGGAAGCTGGAGCCGCCCGTCAGCAGGGGCGAGGGCTCCTGGTCCAGCCGCCAGCCGTAGCCCGTGCCGGCGGTCAGGGGCAGGGCGATCTCCAGGTCCTGGCCGCTGACCAGCTCGACCGTCCCGGCGTCGGCGTCGACGTCGGTCACGGTGCGCACGGGCAGGGTGGCGTCGCTGGCGCAGGCTCCCAGCAGGAGCAGGGCGGCGAAGGCCGGGCCGGTGAGGAGGGGAATCCTTGTCATGCGCCGTCCTCGTGCTGATCTTCCTGATCCAACGCCTGCGACCCGGCTTTCCGTCCGCCGTCTGAGCTTGAGCGGTTTTCGCCCACAGCAAATCGACGTCCGGCGTCCTTGACTCCCCCCACCCCCGGTCCTAACTCCTGCCCGGCGTTGGCACTCGATGGGAGCGACTGCTAACAGCGACGCTCCCCGCTGGCCGACGAACCATAATTTAAAACCGTCCCGACGGAGAAGACTCATGAAATTTCGCCCTCTCGGCGACCGCGTCCTGGTGAAGCGCGTCGAAGAAGAAACCAAGACCAAGGGCGGGATCATCATCCCCGACACCGCCAAGGAAAAGCCGCAGGAAGGCGAAGTCGTCGCCGTCGGCCCCGGCGCCCGCAACGACAAGGGCGACGTTGTTGCTCTCGACGTGAAGGCCGGCGACCGCATCCTGTTCGGCAAGTGGTCCGGCACCGAAGTGAAGGTGGACGGCCAGGACCTGCTGATCATGAAGGAAAGCGACGTCCTGGGCATCGTCGAGGCCTAAGGCCCGGCTGACAGCTCGACCGTTTCCTCTCCAAGTTTCTCTTTTAGAAGGGCTCTCAAATGGCCGCTAAAGACGTTTATTTCTCCTCGGACGCGCGCGACAAGATGCTGCGCGGCGTCAACATCCTCGCCAACGCGGTGAAGGTGACCCTGGGCCCCAAGGGCCGCAACGTCGTGATCGAAAAGTCGTTCGGCGCCCCGCGCTCGACCAAGGACGGCGTCTCGGTCGCCAAGGAAATCGAACTGGCTGACAAGTTCGAGAACCTCGGCGCGCAGATGATCCGCGAAGTGGCCTCGAAGACCAACGACAAGGCCGGCGACGGCACCACCACCGCCACCGTGCTGGCGCAAGCCATCGTCCAGGAAGGCCTCAAGTCGGTCGCCGCCGGCATGAACCCGATGGACCTGAAGCGCGGCATCGACAAGGCCGTGGCCGTCGTCGTCGACGAGATCAAGAAGTCGTCGAAGAAGGTCACCACCAACGCCGAAATCGCCCAGGTCGGCACCATCTCGGCCAACGGCGACAAGGAAGTGGGCGACATGATCGCCCGCGCCATGGACAAGGTCGGCAACGAAGGCGTCATCACCGTCGAGGAAGCCAAGACCGCCGAGACCGAACTCGACGTCGTCGAAGGCATGCAGTTCGACCGCGGCTACCTGTCGCCGTACTTCATCACCAACGCCGACAAGATGGAAGTCCAGCTCGAAGAGCCGCTCATCCTGCTGTTCGAAAAGAAGCTGTCGTCGCTGCAGCCGCTGCTGCCGGTGCTGGAAGCCGTCGTCCAGTCGGGCCGTCCGCTGGTGATCATCGCCGAGGACGTCGAGGGCGAAGCCCTGGCCACCCTGGTGGTCAACAAGCTGCGCGGCGGCCTGCGCGTCGCCGCCGTCAAGGCTCCGGGCTTCGGCGACCGCCGCAAGGCCATGCTGGAAGACATTGCCATCCTGACCGGCGCCCAAGTCGTCAGCGAAGACCTGGGCATCAAGCTCGAGAACGTCTCGCTCGACATGCTGGGCAAGGCCAAGAAGGTCTCGATCACCAAGGACGACACCACCATCGTGGACGGCGTCGGTGAGAAGTCGGCCATCGAGGCCCGCATCTCGCAGATCAAGAAGCAGATCGAGGACACCACCTCGGACTACGACAAGGAAAAGCTGCAAGAGCGCCTGGCCAAGCTGGCCGGCGGCGTCGCGGTCATCCGCGTCGGCGGCTCGACCGAAGTCGAGGTGAAGGAAAAGAAGGACCGCGTCGACGACGCCCTGAACGCGACCCGCGCGGCCGCCGATGAAGGCATCGTCCCCGGCGGCGGCACCGCCCTGCTGAAGGCCTCGAAGGCGCTGGCGACCCTCACGGGCGACAACGACGACCAGACCGCCGGCATCGCCATCGTCCGTCGCGCCCTGCAGGCCCCGATCCGTCAGATCGCCGAGAACGCCGGCGTGGAAGGCTCGATCGTGGTCGGCAAGATCCTCGAGAAGGACGACGCCACCTTCGGCTTCAACGCCCAGACCGAACAGTATGTCGACCTGGTCGCCGACGGCGTCATCGACCCCGCCAAGGTGGTCCGCACCGCTCTGCAGGACGCCGCCTCGGTGGCCGGCCTGCTGATCACCACCGAAGCCGCCATCGTCGAAGCCCCGAAGAAGTCGGCCCCGGCCGGCGGCCCCGGCGGCATGCCCGGCGGCATGGGCGACATGGACTTCTAGTCCACGTCGGCTCGGCTGAAGAACGAGGGCGGGACCGAAAGGTCCCGCCCTTTTTCTTTGGGCCGGGGTAGGGGCCGGGGACATGCACTTGTGCGTGTCCCCAAACCGCCGCGCCGCCGCTGGGGACACGCACAAGTGCATGTCCCCGTCTCAGGTCTAGGTCGACGCCCGCTCGACCAGCGCATGGTCCTCCAGCACGTCCGTCGGCGCCGCCTCCGGCCCCTGGCGCAGGGCGTCCAGCAGCAGGTCCAGGGCCCGGGCGGTCATCCGGTCGATCGGCTGGCGCACGGTGGTCAGGGACGGCCAGACGCGGGTGGCCAGCAGGGTGTCGTCGAAGCCCGTCACGGCCAGGTCGCGGGGCAGGACCAGACCGCGCCGGTGGGCGATCCACAGCACCGCGGCGGCCATGTCGTCGTTGGCCGCGACGATCGCGTCGGGCGGCTCGGCCAGGTCCAGTAGGCGCTCGGCGGCCTCCAGTCCGGACTCGAAGGTGAAGCGGCCCTCGACCACCAGATCGTCCGGCAAGGGCAGGCCGGCTGCCGCCAGCGCCTCGCGGCAGCCCAGCAGGCGCTCGACGCTGTCGGAGTGGTCGCGCGGCCCGGCGATGACCGCGATCCGCCGCCGGCCCTTGTCGATCAGCAGCTGCGTCACCGCCCGCGAGGCGGCGCGGTTGTCGATGCGCACCGTGGACAGGCCGGGCAGGGGCGCGGCCGTGGCGATCGCGGCGGCGGCCAAGCCCAGGGCCCGGAAGCGGGCCGAGCCGGCCATCACCGTGTCGAACGGCGGCAGCAGCAGCAGGGCGTCGGCGCCGGCCTCCTGCAGCGCGCGGGCGACGGCCAGGGCGTCTTCCGGCGAGTCGGCCTTGCGGGCCATCAGCTGCAGGCCGCGCTCGGCGCTGGCCACGGCCGTAGCCGCCAGCACCCCGTCGATGAACAGGCTGTCGACCCCGGCGTACAGCAGGCCGACCCGGGCCGGCGTCGCCCCCACCAGCCGCCGCGCGGCCGAGTTGGGCACGTAGCCCAGCTCGGCGATGGCGGCCAGCACCCGCTCGCGGGTCTCGCGGCCGAACTTGCCCGTGTCGTTGAAGACGTTCGACACCGTCATGGCCGACACCCCGGCCCGGGCGGCCACCGCCTTGATCGTCACCCGTCCGGCCTGGCCGGTCCGGCGTCCCCGGCTCATCGCTTCGGCGTTCCCGTCAAAAATACGCTTGTGGTTTAACGATAAACCCAAGAAGCCTTCCGGGCGACCCTTGAACGGGAGCCGCCAACGAAGCCGGGGGAAACACCGAATGACCGCCTCAGCCGCCGCAACATCGACCGATGCGACCGCGCCCGCCAAGAGCCACTACGTCATCCTGGACGGGCTGCGCGGCGTGGCGTCGCTGATGGTGGTCGTCTTCCACCTGTTCGAGGCCTACAGCGGCGGCGATCCGCAGAAGCAGATCGTCAACCACGGCTACCTGGCGGTGGACTTCTTCTTCCTGCTGTCGGGCTTCGTGATCGCCTACGCCTACGACGACCGCTGGGCGGGCATGGGCCAGTGGGACTTCTACAAGCGTCGCCTGGTGCGGCTGCAGCCGATGATCATCGTCGGCGGCCTGATCGGGGCGGCGCTGCTGGGCTTCCAGCATTTCTCGCTGTTCCCCAAACTGGAGACCGTCACGGCCTGGCAGGTGGTCGGTGTGCTGCTGCTGAGCTTCGTGATGATCCCGCTGCGTCCCTCGGCCGAGATCCGGGGCTGGGGCGAGATCTATCCGCTGAACGGCCCGCAATGGTCGCTGTTCTACGAGTACCTCGCCAACATCCTCTACGCCGTGGGCCTGCGGAAGCTGTCGAACCGCGCCCTGGGCGTGCTGGTGGCCCTGGCCGGGCTGGCCACGATCCACCTGCTGGTCACCGGCCCGCGAGGCGACCTGATCGGCGGCTGGGCGCTGGACGCCAACGGCGTCCGCATCGGCCTGACCCGTGTCGTCTTCCCGTTCTTCGCGGGCGTCCTGCTGATGCGGCTGGGCAAGCGGATCAAGGTCAGGAACGCCTTCGCGGTCTGCAGCCTGCTGCTGATCGTGGCCCTGGCCCTGCCGCGCTTCGGCGGCAAGGCGCTGTGGGTCAACGGCCTGTACGAAGCCGCCTGCGTGATCCTGCTGTTCCCGCTGATCGTGGCCCTCGGGGCCGGCGAGAAGGACGCCGACGGGCCGTCGGTGCGGATCGCCCGCTTCTTCGGCGACCTGTCGTATCCGCTCTACATCACCCACTATCCGCTGATCTACATCTACACCGGCTGGGTCATCGACAAGAAGGTCCCGCCTGCCCAGGGCGCCCTGCTGGGAGCCGGGGTGTTCGTCGTCGCGGTGGCGATCGCCTGGGCCTGCCTCAAGCTCTACGACGAACCCGTGCGCCGCTGGCTTGCCGGCAAGCTCCTGACGGGCGGGTTCCGCAAGCGTGCGGCCGCGCTTGTGGATAACCGATCACGCTCGCGTTAACACATGCAGCGAAATTATGGCCAAGCCCGTTTCTGACTCCGCGAACGCATCGGCGTTCCTGGAGGGCAGGACATGGCGCGTCACGAGATTCACGGGTTCCGCGACCGGCGCTCGCCGCGTCCGGTGTTCATCGTCCTGGGGCTGGGCCTGTGGCTGATCCTCGGCGTGGTCAGCCAGGCGGCGTTCCAGGTGCTGGGCTGATCGCGTCACTCTCTTTGCGAGAGTATTTGCTCGTATGAATTGAAAGGTTGTAGGCGTACACTTCCCGCGAGGCGCGCGTCCGACGCGTCCGCAGGGAGAAACGCGATGGACGCCCCGCTTCCCCGCCGTTCGCCTAGGATTCCCCGCCCGCCCGAACCACGCCTGCCGACGATCAACCTGATCCTGGCCGGGGTGACGTTATGGCTGGTCCTGGGTATCGCCGCCCAGGTCGCGATCCGCCTGGTCCGCTGAGCGGCGCGTTTCCACCCCAGGCGTCCCAGCAGGCGTCCTTCTCCTCCGGCGTCATGTGCTCGTCCGACTGGCCCAGGCAAGCGCGCTTGTAGCGGCGGTCCTCGGCCGCCTCCCAGGCGCGGCGGGCCCGGCGGGCCGTTTCGGGATCCAGATACTCGCCGCCGCCCACCCGCCAGCGCGGCTCGACGGTCGACGACAGGTCGTTCCCCGGCGGCGCGGCGGGCAGGACCAGCGGGGCGACATCGGGCGGCGCTTCGAGACGGGGCGGCGTGGAGGCGGGCGCGCCGGCGCGGCGGGCCGGCGGCGATCGTCGGCGCTCCGGCGGGACGGCGCGGGGCTCCAGGGCGACCACCACGGCGGGCGGCTCGGCCATCGGCGGCGTCCGGCGCTCCAGGGTCAGCAGGGCCAGCAGGCCGACATTGATCGCCAGGCCCGCTCCGCCCGCCGCCAGCCGCGTCCGCCAGGGTCTCCGCGCGGCCATCGGTCGCCTCCGCCCGCCTTGCGTCCGAAGGTTGCGGCGCTCGGCCCGGCCGATTTGCGGCGCCGCTTGGACCAATTGCGGCGAAGCTTGAGCCGCCGCGCGAAATCGCTAAACCGGTCGCATGTTCCGCCAGCGCCCCGACGCCGATCTGATCGTTCAAGGCTGGGTCGTCGGCGTGATGGTCGAAGTGGCCGGCGAGCGCCTGCCCGTCCGCCACTACTTCGCGGTCGGCAAGCCCGACCGCGCCCAGGCCGAGTGGGCCGCCGTCGACCTGGCCATGCAGGCCGGCCCCGTGGCCTCCAGCCCGTCGGGCGGCCGCGAACCGGTCGAGGCCCTGCGCGAGGTCGTCGCCTACCGGATGCGCGAACTGGGGTTGAAGCCCGGCGAGGCCCGCGCCCTGGGCGACAAGTTCCCGAGGCGCTGGCTGCCGGCGTGACGGGCTGAACCCGGTCTTTCAAATGCGGCCGTCATCCCGGGCCTTGTGCCCGGGGACCCCTCTATCCGCCGCAGGTGCGGGAGGGTGGCGCGCTGGCGCGCCATGGGCGCTTCACGTGCGAGCTGAACCAGGGGTCCCGGGCACAAGGCCCGGGATGACGAGGGGGGAGCGTCGGCGCCTAGCCGAGGTCGCCCCAAGCGTATCGGCCTCTGATATCTTTCGGAAACACGCCCGTAGCGTGCGTCCGTCAGGACCCGTCGTCATGAGCAAGACCGCCGACCCCGCCCTCACCAACCCCGCCCGCCGCCGCCTGCTGACCCTGGCCGGCGCCGCGCCCCTGGTGCTGAGCGCGACCTCCGCCTGCAGCGAGCCGGCCCCGGCGCCCGTCTCCGGCAAGGTCTGCCGCCTGACGCCGCAGGTCACCCAGGGACCCTACTGGTTCGACCCGAAGCTCGACCGCTCGGACGTCACCGAGGGCCGGCCCGGCGTTCCCGTCCGGGTGGCGGTCACCGTGGTCGACGGCGGCTGCCGGCCGATCAAGGGCGCGCGGGTCGACCTCTGGCACTGCGACGCGGCGGGGATCTATTCCGGCTACGAGGGCCCTAATAACGAGGAGGGGGGCGACGACCACCGGACCGGCGCCAAGGGCACGAGGTTCCTGCGCGGCGCCCAGGTCACCGACGCCGACGGCCGGGCGAGCTTCCGCAGCATCTGGCCCGGCTGGTACGAGGGCCGCACGCCGCATATGCACCTGAAGGTGTTCCTGGACGCCCGCACGGTGCTGACCAGCCAGCTGTTCGTGCCCGACGCCCTGTCGGAATGGCTGTACGAGAACGTCCCGGCCTATCGCCGGCCCCGCAGGCGCGACACCTTCAACCGCCAGGACGGCATCGCCCTGCAGGGCGGCGAGGCCATGGTCGCGGCGGTCCGGGAGCTGAAGGACGGCTACGAGCTGGCCCTGACCCTGGGCGTCGACCCGGCCGCCGACTGGAAGGACCAGGGCTTCGGGCCCAATGGACCCCGGGGCGGGCCGATGGGCGGTCCGCCGCCCGGCGGTTTCCCGGACGGCCCTCCGCCCGGCCCGCCGCCGGAAGGCGGTCCTCCCGAAGGCGGCTTCGGTCCGCCGCGCCGCGAGGCCCCGACCGGCGAGGCGCGGCTGAAGGCGATCGTGCCGGGGAGCTAGCCTCCTCTCTGACATCCAAAACAGTTGTCATCCCGGACAAGCGCTGCGCGCTTTCCGGGATGACAACGATATTTGGGCGGGAAAGGCGCCTTCCCTTATCCCGCTACCCAAGCCATCCTCCGCGCCAAACAAACGTTGGAGGGGTAGGGATGTCACGCAAGCAGTGGGCCGCGCTGGGCCTGATCGCGACCTTGGGCCTGAGCACGGCGGCCTGCGCCCGCAACTCGGCCACGCCGCCGCCGGTGCCGAACAACTACGCCAAAGAGGAAAACTGGTTGTGCCGTCCCGGCCGCCAGGACGCCTGCGCCGCCGACCAGACGGCCACGGTGGTCCAGGCCGACGGCAAGACCAGCGTCGAGACCTTCAAGGCCGACCCGAACGCCCCGATCGACTGCTTCTACGTCTATCCGACCGTGTCCAGCGACCCGGGCGGCAACAGCGACATGACGCCGGACCTGCCGGAAAAGGCCGTGGCCGACCAGCAGTTCGCCCGCTTCGGTTCGGTCTGCAAGCTGTACGCCCCCAGCTATCGCCAGGTGACCATCGCGGCCCTGCGCAAGATGATGATGGGCGGCGCCTCGAACGGCGACGGCGAGCTGGCCTATGCCGACGTGCGCGACGCCTGGAAGGACTACCTGGCCCGCGACAACCACGGCCGCGGCGTGGTCCTGATCGGCCACTCCCAGGGCTCGCGCATCCTGCTGCGGCTGATCAAGGAGGAGATCGACGGCAAGCCGGTGCAGAAGCAGCTGGTCTCGGCCCTGATCCTGGGCATGAACACGCCCGTCGACCCGGCCAAGGACGCCTACGGCTCGCTGCCGCTGTGCCGCAAGGCCGGCCAGACCGGCTGCGTGATCAGCTACGTCTCGTTCCGCGCCGACGCGCCGCCGCCGCCGACCAGCAAGTTCTTCGGCAAGGTGGCCGAGCCCGGCATGAAGGCTGCCTGTGTCAACCCGGCCGCCCTGGCCGGCGGCTCGGCGACGGTGCGCAGCTATTTCAGCGACCGCACGATCATGGGCACGGCCATGCGCCCGGCCACGGTCTGGGCCAAGGACGTGACGGTGTCGACGCCCTTCGTCGAGCTGCCGGGCTTGGTCTCTGGCGAGTGCGTCAGCAAGGACGGCTTCGACTACCTGGCCGTGACGGTGCACCCCGACAAGGCCGATCCCCGCGCCGACAACATCCCCGGCGACCTGCTGGTGCTGGGCCAGCCTCTGAAGGAATGGGGGCTGCACCTGGTGGACGTGAACCTGACGATGGGAGACCTGGTGTCGGTCGTCGGGGAGCAGTCGAAGGCTTACACCGCCGCCAAATAGGTCGGCGGCTCACCCACTTGCCCCCACCTGACCGCTACGCGGTCTGTCCGCCCCCGTAGGGGGCGGAGCCGCGAGGCGTCGAACGCGAAGGCTCTTCCCCCTCCCGGGGGAAGACGACCGCGAAGCGGTCCGTAGGGGGCAAGTGATCGGTGCGCGATCGCTTGCCCCTTGGGCCTCACTCCCTGGTCACGCTCTTGAACACCGTCACGCCCAGCACGGCGAAGATGATGAAGCCGATCAGGAACAGGAAGAACAGGATCTTGGCGATGCCCGCGGCCGCGCCGGCGATGCCGGTGAAGCCCAGGGCGCCGGCGATCAGGGCGATGACCGCCAGGATGATGGCCCACTTCAACATGGTCGTTTCCTCAAGCAACTCGGCCCGCCCGTCGCGAGCTTCGCCAAGGCAAACGCGGCCTGCACTTTCAATGTTCCTTTGTTGCAGTTCCCCTTGCTCCGCCTTGTCTTCGCCGCCGCGGGTCGGTAACCCATTTCCATGGCCTCCAAGCCCGAAAGCCCGACGGAACCCTTCAAGCGCGCCCTAGCCCACGCGGCGCGGTCGCTCGCCGAGACGCCCGACCTGGAGGTGGTGTTCTCGGGCGAGGGACCCAGCCTGGTCGGCAACCGGGCGGTGCTGCCGCATCCGCCGCGCGACCTCAATTCCAAGGAAGCCGCCCGCATCCGCGGCCTGGCCGACCAGATGGCCTTGCGGCTGGCCCACCACGACCCGGTCTCGCACGCCCGCGCCCGGCCCGGTTCGCCCGACGGCCAGGCGGCCTTCGAGGCCATCGAGCAGGCCCGGATCGAGGCGATCGGCTCCAACAACCTGGGCGGCGTGCGCGCCAACCTGGCCGCCGCGCTGGAGGCTCGCCTCGAAAAGCAGGGCCTGACTCGCGCCGTCGCCACCGACCGCCAGTCCGCCCCCATGGCCGAGATCCTGTCGCTGATGGTGCGCGAGCGCCTGACTGGCGACGCCCCGCCCGACGGGGCCAAGGCCCTGGTCGACATCCTGCGCGCCGACATCGAGTCCAAGGCCGGCAAGGACCTGGACCGCCTGGCCGCCGCCATCGACGACCAGCAGGCCTTCGCCAAGGTCACCCGCGAGATTCTGCGCGACCTGGACCTGGGCGAGGACATGTCCGACGCCACCGAGCAGTCCGACGAGGACGAGGGCGACGAGGACCAGAACACCGAGGCCTCGGAGGACGACAGCGGCGAAGGCGAGGGCGAGCAGTCCGACGGCGCCCAGCCCGAGCAGGCCGAGACCTCGGACCGCGAGTCCGAGGCCGGCGACGAGGAGATGGTCCAGTCCGAGCAGGACGGAGACCCCGAGGACACCGAGGAAGCGCCCGAGATGGGCGACGGCGCCAAGCCCGCCCGTCCCGATCCCGGCCAGGGCGGGGCCGGCGAGCCGCCCTACAAGGTGTTCACCACGGCCTATGACGAGGTGGTGCCGGCCGAGGACCTGTGCGACGCCGACGAGCTGACCCGCCTGCGCGCCTATCTGGACCAGCAGCTGGCGGCCTTCTCCAGCGTGGTCTCGCGCCTGGCCAACAAGCTGCAGCGCCGCCTGCTGGCCCAGCAGAACCGCGCCTGGACCTTCGACCTGGAGGAGGGGATGCTGGACGTCGCCCGCCTGACCCGGGTGATCGTCGACCCCACCGCGCCGCTCTCCTTCAAGCAGGAGGAGGACGTCGAGTTCCGCGACACGGTGGTGACCCTGCTGATCGACAATTCCGGCTCGATGCGCGGGCGGCCGATCATGGTGGCGGCGGTCTGCGCCGACATCCTGGCCCGCACGCTGGAGCGCTGCGCGGTCAAGGTCGAGGTGCTGGGCTTCACCACCCGCGCCTGGAAGGGCGGCAGCGCCCGCGACGAGTGGATCAAGGCCGGCAAGCCGCCCGCGCCCGGCCGCCTGAACGACCTGCGCCACATCATCTACAAGAGCGCCGACGCGCCCTGGCGCCGGGCCCGCAAGAACCTGGGCCTGATGATGCGCGAGGGACTGCTGAAGGAGAACATCGACGGCGAGGCCCTGATGTGGGCCCACCAGCGCCTGGTCGGCCGGCCCGAAGCCCGCCGCATTCTGATGGTGATCTCCGACGGCGCGCCGGTGGACGACTCCACCCTCAGCGTCAATTCGGGCCACTATCTGGAGCGCCACTTGCGGCAGGTGATCGCCGAGATCGAGACCAAGAGCCCGGTCGAGCTGATCGCCGTCGGCATCGGCCACGACGTCACGCGCTACTACCGCCGCGCCGTCACCATCGTCGACGTCGAGCAGCTGGGCGGCGCCCTGGTCGACCAGCTGGCCGGGCTGTTCGACGAGGAGCCCAAGGCCGTCAAGCGGGCCCGGGGCCTGCTGGCCGCGCCGCCGACCGTGCAGCCTTCGCAGCCCAAGGCGGCCCGCAAGGTCCCCGCGTGATCGGACTGCGCGGCTTCCTCGTCCTGGGCCTGGTGTCGGTGGCGCTGGGCCAGTGCGCCAAGGCCCCGCCGCAGCCGGCCGTCCTGCCGGTCGCCCCGGTCAAGGTCGGGCCCGAGATCAACCTGATCACCACGCCCGTGCCGCTGAGTTCGGCCAGTCCGCCGCCCGTCTCCATCGGCCGCTTCGTCTATGCCGGCGGCATCGCCATCAGCAGCCCCGACACCCAGCGGCTGCACGGCCTGTCGGACCTGAAGTTCGGCCCCGACGGCGGGCTGGTGGCGATCAGCGACGACGGCGACCTGTTCGAGGCCAGGCTGAAGCTGGACGAGGCCGGCCGCCTGGTCGGCCTGACGGACGGCAAGCTGCAACCGCTCAAGGGCCTGGACGGCCAGCCGCTGCAGGGCAAGGCCCAGTCCGACGCCGAGGGCCTGGCGATCCTGCCCAACGGCGACCGGCTGGTCAGCTTCGAGCGCGAGCACCGGATCTGGCTCTATCCGCGCTTGGCCGACGGCTCCTACGGGACGCCGCGCGCGGTCAACAAGCCGGCCACCACCTTCCCCGACAACGAGGGCATGGAGGCCCTGACCGCCTATCCGATCGCCGGGCCCGACGCCTATCTGGTGGGCGGCGAGGAGGGCGAGGTGTGGCTGTGCAAGCTGTCGGCTCCGTGCGTGGGCCTGGCCCCGCAGTCGCCGCCGGACTTCACCTGGGGCCTGACCTCGTTCGCGGCCTTCCAGGGCCAGGCGATCGCCGCCCTCTACCGCGCCTACGACCCGATCCGCGGCTGGCGCGGCCAGGTGCGGTTCGTCGTCGATCCCCGCGCCCCGGCCGCCAAGCAGTTCCTGGCCGCGACCCTGACCCTGGACGGGGCGACCACCCGCGACAATTTCGAGGGGATCGCGCTCAGCACCGGCCCGTCCGGCGCGACGCGGATCTACATCCTGTCGGACGACAACGACGCCCCGCAGGAACGCACCCTGCTGATGGCCTTCGACTGGACCGCCCCGCCGCCCCCGCCGCCGGCTCCGCCCAAGCCGGTGAAGAGACGGCGGTAGGGGTGCCTTCCTCACCCTCTCTCTTAGAGAGAGGGAGGGGCCCATGGCGAAGCCATGGGAGGGTGAGAGGTTACACGCTTTCAGGATGAAACGCGGTCGTTCAGCAGCCTTCGGCTGACCGCCCGATCCACGGCGGTGGCGCGGCTCGCTTCATCGGAAAGGCCCGAAAGCGAGGTTGAGCGTCTGGTGGTTTGCCGGCCGACGGTGAAACCTCTCACCCTCCCACCGCTTCGCGGCGGGCCCCTCCCTCTCTCAAAGAGAGAGGGGTTCAGAGGGCCGCTACCCCGCCCGCGTCACCTCGGGCAGGACGTAGGTCCCATCCAGGATCGCCTCGGTCGGCACATAGGTGCGGACCAGCAGGGCGAACTGTCCGGCCGGCGCGGGCAGCCAGTTGGCGCGGGCCGCCGGGTCGGCCGGCTCGCGGTTCGACAGGGTCAGGGTCAGCGAGCCGTCGGCGTTGAAGACCAGCTCGTCGGCGTCGAGATTGACCGTGCCCAGGTTGTTGCGCCCGTTGGGGCTGGGCGTCAGGAAGTAGTAGTCCTGGTCGTACATCGACAGCGACCAGAAGCCGCCGCGCGCGCGGTCCACCGGCGGCAGGCCGCCCTTGGGGAAGGTGACGGCGTAGGTGTAGCGGCCCTGGAGCAGGGCGCCCTTCGCGTCGGTGCCGCGCACGAAATAGACCGCCTCGTGGAAATCGTTGACATAGATGTAGATCACGGCCGCCTGGGCGCGGCCGAACCAGTCGGTCCCCCAGGCGCCGCCGTTCTCCTGCCGCTGCCAGCCGCCGCCGGCCCCGACGCCGACCTGGTGGTACTTGGCCGACTCGAACAGCTCGCTCTCGGCGACCAGGGCGACGCGGTCGATCAGCGCCTTCCAGGCGGGGTCCGCGGCGCGCAGGGCCAGCAGGGTGCGGGCCTGGTCGACCATGGGGGCGTCGTCGGGCGCGACCTTGGGATTGGCGTCCAGGGCCTTTTCCAGGTCGTCCCAGAACCGTTCGGCGTGGACGGGGCGGATGCGCAGGATGTCGGGATCGGAGGCGATGATCTCGGGCGTGATCGGCGGGGGATAGACCTTGTTCCGCGCGCAGGCCTCGCAGTCGAAGACGCGCAAGCCCGGCGCGTCCTGGCTGAGCGGGTAGACGCCGATCTGGTTGAGCACCGCCCGCGCCTGGGCCTTGGACTCCGCAGAACGGGCCATGAAGCTGCGCCCCATCGCCAGGACGATATTGGTGGGCGAGCGCAGCACCTCGACGAAGCCTTCGGGCGTCTCGCCCCGCCAGTCCGGGCCCACCAGCAGGAACTTGCCGCCCGGCGTGCCCGAGGCCGAACCGAGCTGGCGGATCACCGTGGTGAAGAGGTCGGCGATCTGGATCGTCCAGTAGTGCCCGGGGGGAGCCTCGGTCGGCGTTTGGATCACCACGCCTTCGTCCGCCAGATCGACGACGGAAACGCCGTAGATGGTGTCGCTGTTGGGGGTGACGACCTTGCGCTGGGCCGGCGACATGTAGTCGTCCAGATAGCCCATCACGTTCTTGGGCGACCCGGGGAACAGGCCCATGGTGGCGCCGGGACCGTCCTTCATCACCTCCCAGGCGTCGGTCCGGCTGAAGGTGTCGACGGCCGGATAGCCCCAGTAGAAGACGACTTTTGCCAGGGCCTCGACATAGGCCTGGTTGGCCAGCTGGGCGGCCACGCCCCCGGAATTGGCGAGGTGGGGATGGGCGGCGTTGAACTGTCGCGCGACGTAGGGGACGGCGGTGTCGGGCATGGCGGCTCTCCTTGGCGGCGGGCAGCCTAGGGCGCGGGCGCAGGGTCCAAAATCCAGCGATGCCCGGTGTCCAAGGGCGGGTTTGCCCTAGCGGGGCCGCCGCGCGCCGGACGTCTTCGCGCCGTGACGCGGTCGTCTTGGCCGGCGGCCGTCCCCCTAGCGGCGGCCCGGCGGACCCGCCCTACGGAAATATCGGTTTGCCCGCCCTTCGAACGGGGATCATCGGAAGCCTCGCCGAGGGATTCCGCCCATGGCCCAGTCCGCGTCCGCATCGCCAGGATGCTCCGCCGACGAGGGCCGCCGCCGGGGGGGGCGGGCGGACCGCCGGCGCGTGAGAACTCGAACCCCCGGAGGCTCTCGTGGCCAAGAAACCGTTCAACGGCGTCATCAAGCTCGACATCCGCGACTCCAAGGCGGACTGGGAGCCGTTCCTGCCGCCCAAGGCGCCCGACGGCGCGCCCAACGTGCTGATCGTCCTTTATGACGACACCGGCCAGGCGGCCTGGCAGCCGTATGGCGGCGCGATCAACATGCCGACCCTGCAGAAGCTGGCCGACAACGGCCTGACCTACACCCAGTGGCATACCACGGCCCTGTGCTCGCCCACCCGCTCCTGCTTCCTGACGGGCCGCAACCACCACCTCAACGGCATGTCGTGCATCACCGAGGGCGCCAACGGCTTCCCGGGCTGGAGCGGCCGCGTGCCCGAGGACTGCATGACGGTCGGTCAGATGCTGCAGGACAGCGGCTACAGCACCTTCTGGCTGGGCAAGGACCACAACGTGCCCGAACAGGACATCTGCGCGGGTGGTCCCAAGTCCGAATGGCCGCTGCAGAAGGGCTTCGACCGCTACTACGGCTTCCTCGGCGGCGAGACCAACAACTGGTACCCGGACCTGACCGAGGACAACAAGTTCATCGACCAGCCTTACGGTCCGGAGGACGGCTATCACCTGTCCAAGGACCTGGTCGACCAGGCCATGCAGATGATCCGCGACCAGAAGGCCAGCAATCCGTCCAAGCCCTGGTTCATGTGGCTGTGCCCCGGCGCCAACCACGCCCCGCACCACGCGCCCAAGGAATATGCCGACCGCTACAAGGGCAAGTTCGACGAGGGCTACGACGCCTATCGCAAGTGGGTGGTGCCGCGGATGATCGAGAAGGGCCTGCTGCCGGCCGACACCAAGCTCGAGGACTTCAACCCTATGCGGGAGGACCAGGCCAATCCCGGCGACTATGTGCGCCCCTGGGAGGAGCTGAACGAGCAGGAACGCAAGCTCTTCTCGCGCATGGCCGAGGTCTATGCCGGCTTCTCGGAATACACCGACGAGCAGGTGGGCCGGCTGATCGACTATCTCGAAAAGAGCCACCAGCTCGAAAACACCATCATCCTCTACTGCTCGGACAACGGCGCGTCGGGCGAGGGCGGTCCGAACGGCTCGGTCAACGAGAACAAGTTCTTCAACAACTATCCCGACGAGCTGAGCGAGAACATGAAGTATCTCGACGTGCTGGGCGGGCCAGAGACCTACAACCACTATCCCACGGGCTGGGCGGCGGCGTTCTCGGCGCCCTACAAGATGTTCAAGCGCTATTCGGAATACGCCGGCGGCACCGCCTGCCCGATGGTCATCTCCTGGCCCAAGGGCATCAAGGCCAAGGGCGAGGTGCGCAACCAGTACCATCACGCCGTCGACCTGGTGCCGACGATCCTGGAGTGCATCGGCATCGAGATGCCCGACACCTATCGCGGGGTGAAGCAGCACGCGCTGTCCGGCGTGTCGATGAAGTACAGCTTCGAGGCCGACGGGCCGACGAAGAAGAAGCGCCAGTACTACGCCATGCTGGGCACGCGCGGCATCTGGGAGGACGGCTGGAAGGCCGCGGCCATCCACGCCCCGCTGACCGGCAAGGGTCACTTCGACCACGACGACTGGGAGCTGTACCACGTCGACGTCGACCGCTCGGAATCGATCGACCTGGCCGACAAGCATCCGGAAAAACTCCAGGCGCTGGTCAAGGCCTGGTTCGAGGAGGCCGAGGCCAACAACGTGCTGCCGCTGGACGACCGCAGCGCCGCCGAGATCCTCGGCGTCGAGCGTCCCGGGGCCGAACCGCCGCGTGAACGCTATGTCTATTATCCCGACACCTCGCCGGTGCCGGAAGGCGTGGCGGTCAACGTGCGCGGTCGATCCTACAAGATCATCGCCGACGTCGAGATCACCGATAGGGCCGAAGGCGTGATCTTCGCCCACGGCTCGCGCTTCGGCGGCCACAGCCTGTTCATCAAGGATGGCAAGCTGCACTACGTCTACAACTTCCTGGGCATCAAGCCCGAGCAGAAGTTCGTGTCCGGCAAGCTCAAGCCCGGCAAGCAGACGCTGGGCGTGGAGTTCATCCGCGAAGGCGAGGGGCCGAACGGCGAGTCGACCGGCAAGACCACGCTCTATGTGGGCGAGGAGGTCGCGACCCAGGGGCCGATGAAGACCCAGCTGGGCAAGTTCACCCTGTCGGGCGACGGCCTGTGCATCGGGCGCGACAGCGGCGACGCGGTCAGCGAGGACTACGTCACCCCCGGCACCTTCAAGGGCGGGACGATCTTCGGCGTCGGCGTGACCGTCGAGAAGGAGCAGTACCTGAATCTGGAGAAGCTGGCCGCCGCCGCCATGGCGGTGGACTAGGCCGCACGACCAGGCGCCGCGGCCGGATCGACCCGGTCGCGGCGCCTGCTTTTCGAGCTTCCGAGATAGTTTCCTTTGAAACTCAATATTTTACTTCAAACGACAGCGTTGTCATGTTACCGGTACCTTCGATGGTTTGAGCGGGCGAGATCCCAACGGCCGTCAGAGGAACGCACCGGGAGGTGGTTGAACCCCAACCCCCTTTCGGAAGTATCGATCATGAAGACTCTGTTTGTCCTGGCCGCTTCGGCCTTGGCCCTGTCCACCGCCTCGTCGGCCTTCGCCGCCGAACAACACGTCAAGGTCCGCGGCCGCACCGACGCCGCCATCCACGCCGACATCGTCGCCGCCGCCTCGTCGATCTGCCGCGAGGACGTGGGCAGCCATGCCGACGACCTCTACGCCTACTGCGTGCGCGAAGTCACCCGCGACGCCGTCCTGAAGGTGGGCAGCCCCACCCTGAAGGCCTATGACCGCCAGGCGTTCCGCGCCAACGGCCTGATCAAGGCCAGCTACTAGGACCCCGCGTTCCGGCCCGGTCCCGCGCGGCTTCGGCGGCACGGGACCGGGTTGCGGCCCCGCTTTCCCGCGACAATTCGTGTCAACCGGTTTTGCGTCCGCACTGCAACATAACCGTTGATAAGTGACGCGCGACAAGTTACAGCTTGAGCAAAGGCGGCAGAGCGGGCGAGATCCTGGACCAGCCGCCAGGGGAAACGTTTTTCGGACGGGTTGAAATCAACGCTGTCCCGGAATCCGTCCCATGATCCGCACCATCGTCCTGGCCGCCTCGGCCGTCGCCCTGTTCGCCGCCGCTCCCGCCGGCGCCGCCGAAGTCCGCATCAAGACCGCCGGCAAGGCCCCGGCCGAGCTGCGCGCCGAAATCGTCAAGGCCGCCTCGACCGTCTGCTGGCAGAACGTCCGCGGCGAGAGCCTGGCCACCTACCTGTACCCCTCGTGCGTGCGCGCCTCGGTCAACGACGCCGTCAGCAAGCTGAACAACCCGGAACTGGCCTCGTACAACGACGCCAACCCGGCCATCCGCGCCCGCTAAGACCGGACAACCCCTTAGTACCGAGGCGGCGGCTTATCGGCCGTCTCACCAGTAAGCGTTGAAGAAGCCCTCTCCCGGCGACGGGGGAGGGCTTTTTCGTGCGTGGAATCCAGCTCTTGAGCCCGTTGAGCATAGGTTGTCATCCCGGAAGCCTCGCAGAGGCTGTCCGGGACCCAGGGGACTGGGCGAAGGCTTTGCGGTTCACCAGGGTCCCGGACCACGCTTCGCGTTTCCGCGATGGCAACGGATTTGGAGCTTCGACGCTGAAGGCCCCCGGCCGCTACTTCGCCGACGTCTGGGTCTGCAGGATCGGCAGCATCGAGGCCAGCTTCAGGTCGATGGCCATGCTGAGCCGGCGGTCGATCTGGAAGAAGGTGGCCGCCTTCACCCCCGGCAGGGTCTTGCCGACGATCGGCACGTACTTGGACCGCAGGGCGGCCAGGCGGGTGTCCTGGTCCAGCCAGCGGCCGATGAAGTCCATCGCGCCCTTGTCGTCGTACTGGCCGTACTTGTTCACGTAGTCGGCGACCAGGGCGTACTGGTCGTCCTTGATCTTGGTCCGCTCGGCGGCGTAGCGGTCGTAGACCGGCCAGAAGCGCGTGGCCTCGGCGTCGCTGAGGGTCAGGGTCGCCGCGATGATCTGCTTGCGGGACGAGCGCAGCTCCTCGCGCATGCCTTCCAGATCGGCGGCGGTCAGCGGCTTGTCCGGCGCGGGCATGGCCTCGGCGGCGGGCGCCGCCTGGGCCTGGGCGGCGTGGGCCGGGACCGGGGCCTGGGCGAGGCTCGCGCCCAGCAGCAGCGAGACGGCGAGGATTCTGAAGGTCATGGATGGGCTCCTGGTCGGCGGGCTCGGACCGAGCGTGGCCGCGGGGCAGCATCCGCAAGGGGCGGGGGCGTCGCAATCGGGGCTAACCCGGCCAGGCTCCCAGGGTTTTGCCCGGTGTGGACACCGAGGATCCAGACGCGAAAAGGCCCGCGAGGCGAACCTCGCGGGCCTTTCGTTCGGCGTAAACCGAGAAAGTCTTAGGCGGCGACCGCGGCGGCCTTGGCCTTCGCCTTCACCTGGGCCTTGATCTTCAGGGCGCGCGGCGACAGCTGCTCGTCCTTGGCGCCCAGCAGGAACACGTCCAGGCCGCCCTTGAAGTCCAGGGTGCGCAGCGCGGCGTTGCTGATGCGCAGCTTGAAGGTCTGACCCAGCGATTCCGACTGCAGCGAGGCGGGAGCCAGCGCCGGCAGGAAGCGGCGCTTGGTCTTGATGTTCGAGTGGCTCACATTGTGGCCGACCATCGGACCGACCCCAGTGAGTTCGCAACGGCGCGACATGTGGATACCTTGGGCTTAGGCGAAGCCGAAGGCTCCGCAACATGAATTTCGGCGCGCGATGGGCGGACCGCCGCGCGAGAGCGGGCGATATAGGCGAAGGGGCCTTGCCGAGTCAAGCCGCGCCTGACGGTCGATGGACGTCTTGGGGGCGCGACGGGCGCGGGCGCGGCCCCAACATCGCCTTCAAACGCGGTTCATCTGCCGCTCTATATATAGAGCCGTCCCTGAAGGAGATCGACCGCATGCGCCTGTTCGCCCCCGCCCTGATCGCCGGAACGCTGATTCTGGGCGCCGTGGCGGCCGTCGCGGCCCCCCAAATCGCCGGCGCCGCCGGCGCCGCCGGCGCGCGGACGACGATTCTGCCCGGCCAGTGGGAATACAGCTATCGCGTTGGCCCGATCCCGGCCGGCAGCGAGGACCGCTGCCTCAAGCAGGCCGACGTCGAGCAGTTCGCCAAGGGCATCTGCACCCGCAAGTACACCTGCGACTACGACACCCGGGTGGTGCAGGACGGCAAGGTGCAGCTGAAGGGCACCTGGACCGACAAGAAGGGCCGCGTGGCGCCCGTGGACGCCAAGGGGACCTACACCCCCGAGAGCTTCCGCCTGAACGTCCACATGAAGACCATCAACGGCATCCCGCTGGCCGGGGTGATGGAGGCCAAGCGCGTCAGCGCGACCTGCACGCCGGAGTAGGGAGGGCGCGCGCGTTTCGCATAACGCTGATTGCCAAGCTGAGGGCCGCGCGTGAAGAATGCCGCCGCACGACCGGAGGATGATCTCCGGCAGTCCGGAGAAGACGCCATGGCCCTCGACACTCCCGTCAATTCCCAGATCACCGACGCCGTCACCCAGGCCAACGTCAAGGTGCTGGGCGACGCCCCGGCCATGGCCATGGGGGCGATCTACCAGAGCCTGGCCCACTCGACGGGCATCCTCTACGAGAACGCCACGGCCGCCCAGCAGAACCAGGCGATCCTGGCTCAGGCCGCCGTCACCCAGGGGGTGATGCAGCTCTACAGCTTCGACACCGCGGCCGCGGCCGCCACCGTGGCCAAGCTGGGCCAGTCGGACGTGCCGGACAACATGCTGTCGCTGCTGGCCGCCCTGCGCGCCTTCGGCGGGGGTGACGTCCAGGCCCAGGCCCAGGCGATCGACGCCGCCCTGGCCGCCATCAAGGGCCTGACGCCCGCGCCCGCCCAGCCGTCTTCGTCGGCCAAGCCGGCGACCGCCGCCAGGCCCGCCACGTCCCGGCGCCCCGCCGCCAAGCCGAAGGGCTGACATGGCCGCCGCCTCGGGAGAGGCCGTGGACCCGACGGCGGTCGCCCTGCGCGCGGCCGCCGTCCACTCCGCCGCCCTGGTGCTGGTCAGCGCCGCCCAGCACGTGCAGCGCACCACCGTGCTGGTCGAGGCGGCGACGGTCCGGACGCTGATCGGCGCCGCGGGCGAGGTCGACCGCGAGCTGGCCGTCGCCCGCGCGGCCCTGGCCGAGGCCATGGGCCTGTTCGAGGCCGCCCAGGCCCAGGCCCGGACCCTGACGGCCGAGCTCGGCGGAACATGATTTGTGGTTAATCCGAATTAAGCTACAATAGCTTGTAGGGAACAAACACTGAATCGGGCGAAGTCGCTGATTCGGTCATGATTCGTTTCGCTCGTGTTCGACGAACGGTGAACCGGCGTTAACCGCCAAGCTTCCCACCCCACCCCATCGCGCAAGCGTTCCTTCCTTTCAGGCGGCTCCTCGTTCGGGCGCCTCCAGGGCCTCGGCGACCAGCTGGGTGTCCATGTATTCGGTCAGCGAGGCGATCTTGCCGTCGGCCAGCCGGCACACCCAGCAATAGGTGTTGTCGTAGCGCTTGCCCGTCTTGGTCGTGACCTTGCCCCGGCACTCGACCACCACCGTGTCGCCCTCGGCGACAATGGCGTCGGCCGTGTTGACGTACTGGTCGGCGAACTGGGCGAACAGCGGGGTCAGCAGGTCGCGGCGGATGGCGGTCTTGCCGGTGTAGACGCCCGACCAGGGCGTGGTCCCGATCATCCGCCAGACGGTGGTCTCGTCCAGGCTGTCGAGGAACAGCCTGGCGTCGCCGCGCGCCAGGCCGTCGAAGATGGCCTGCATCAGTCGCTTGTTGTTTTGGGTCGCGCTCATGGCGGCTCTCCGTTCAAGGGTGGAGCCTCATCATCCGGCCGCGTGGATCATTCATCCAATCGATGCTGATGATGGTCTATATTCACCGGATGAACCTCGCCAAGCTGGACCTGAACCTGCTGGTGGCGCTGGACGCGCTGCTGGCCGAAGCGAGCGTCGGGCGCGCGGCCCTGCGCCTGAACCTGTCGCAGCCGGCGGTCAGCCACGCCCTGCGCCGCCTGCGCGAGGCGACCGGCGATCCGTTGCTGGTGCGGGTGGGGCCGCGCATGGCGCTGACGCCCCGCGCCGAGGCCTTGCGAGCGCCCCTGGCCCAGGCCCTGGACCAGGTGAGGGGGCTGTTCCAGGACCAGGGCTTCGACCCGGCGACCAGCGCGCGCGGCTTCCGGCTGATGATGCCCGACCTGTGCGTCGACCTGCTGATGCCCGCCGTGCTGGACCAGGTCGCCGCCGCCGCGCCCGGCGTGCGGCTGGACGTGGTGCCGTGGCGCGGCCCGGCGGTGCTGACCCCCGACTTCGCCCGCACGGTCGACCTGGTGATCGCCTGGACCGGCGAGGCCTATCCCGGCTTCCACCGCCAGTCGCTCTACACAGACCGAGACGCCCTGGCCGTGCGGCGCGGACATCCGGACGGGGCGAGGCTGTCGGACCTGTCGGCGTTCAACGCCGCCCGGCACGTGGCCGTGGTCGGGGCGGGCGAGCGCGACGACGCCATCGAGCCCTTCCTGCGCCAGAACGGCATAGAGCGCCGCATCGCCCTGGCCGTGCCCAGCTATCTCCAGGCCCTGCGGATGACCGCCCGCTCCGACCTGGTGGCCTTCGTGCCCGGCCGACTGATCGCCGCCCTGGCCGGGCCGCTGGACCTGCTGCGGGTCGAGCCGCCGATCGATCCGGGCGAGGACCAGCAGTACCTGTTCTATCCGGTGGAGGCGCGGATGGACCCGGGGTCGATCTGGCTGCGCGAGCTGGTGCTGCGGGTGGGGCGGGGGTTGTAGGGCGGAGAGGTTGGCCGCCATCGGTTCGGCCGATAGAAATCGCGCCCCAAAGCCGTTGTCATCCCGGAAGCCTCGCAGAGGCTGTCCGGGACCCAGGGGACGGGGCTGGCGCGTTACGGTTCACCTGGGTCCCGGACAAGCGCTCCGCGCTTTCCGGGATGACACCAAAATTTAGGGTGCAGGCGGGTTCGACCCTACCGCCCGCGCTTGGGCGCCACCGAGAATTCCAGATCGAACAGGGTCGGCACGTCGTTGGTCCGGGCCCGCTCGATGGTCAGCATCCGCGCCTTGGTCTGCAGGCCGCCCGGCGAGGAAAAGCCGCCCGGCTTGCCGTCGGCGCCCAGCACGCGGTGGCAGGGCACGATGATCGGCCAGGGGTTCTCGCCCATGGCCTTGCCGATGACCCGGGCCGCGCCCGGCTCGCCGACGGCCTTGGCGATCTGGCCGTAGGTGATGGTCTCGCCCGGCGGCACGGCGCGGGCGATCTCGTAGACCCGGCGGTTGAAGGGGGCGACCACGTCGTAGTCCAGTTCGACGTCGGTCAGGTCGTCGCGGCCGCCGGACAGCAGGTCGTTGATCCGCTCGATCACCTGCTGGACCTCGGGCGGCGGGGCGGCCTCGACGGCGTCGGGATAGCGGCGGCGCAGGCGGTCCCACGAGGCGCCGGGCGTCGGGTCCGGGAGTTGCGCGCCGACCAGCCCCCGCTCGCCCCAGGCCAGGCCGCACAGGCCGATCGGCGTGTCGAAGAGCGCGAAGCCCTGGGTCGGGGAGGGGGCGGTCATGGGGGCAATATAACAGCGCGACGCGACGGTTGGAGAGGGGGCGCGATGTCGGAGTCCGTTATCCGCTATCGTCCCGCTCAGTCACAGCCGTCGACCAGGACCAGCTTGCTGTCGGTGGTGGCGTGGCGCACGGCGAACAGCGGCTGGGCTTCGGGGTCGTCCAGGAACGCCTGGGCGTCCTGGCGCGAGGGGAACTCCAGGATCACCATCCGCTGCGGCGCCCAGTCGCCCTCCATGACCGTCGGCTCCGTTCCCTGGACGACATACTTGCCGCCGTGCTTGGCGATGAAGGCCGGGATCTGGGCCACATAGGGCATGAAGCCGCGCAGGTCGCGGATGGCGAAGTCGAGCACGAGGTAGGCTTTCATCGTCTTTCCCGGCGCTGCTGAGGTCAGGGTGAGTTTCGCGACCGGGCGGCCGACGGCAAGTCCAAAGGTCAAGGTTCCAACGCCGCCGTTCCCGGCCTAGATTTCCCGTTTCTTGCTGTCGGGAGATCGTCGTGCGCCGCATCCTCACCCTCGCCGCCCTGCTGGCCACCACCAGCGTCCCGGCGTTCGCCGGCGACATCCTGATCCACGGCGGGCCGATCCATACCGGCGTCGCCGCCGCCCCGACGGCCCAGGCCGTACTGATCCGCGACGACCGCATCGCCTTCGTCGGCGACCTGGCCGCCGCCAAGGCCAAGGCGGCCAAGGACGCGCGCGACATCGACCTGAAGGGCGCGGCGGCCTTCCCCGGCTTCGTCGACGCCCACGCCCACCTGACCGGCATCGGCCTGCGCGAGCTGACCCTGAACCTGGACCAGACCACCTCGATCGAGAGCCTGGTCGCCGCCGTGAAGGCCTATGCCGACGCCCATCCCGAGGGGCCGATCTACGGCCGCGGCTGGATCGAGACCCACTGGCCCGAGAAGCGCTTCCCCAACCGCGCCGACCTCGACCGCGCCGCGCCCCGCCGGATCGTGGTGCTGGAGCGCGCCGACGGCCACGCGGTGGTCGCCTCGACCGCGGCCCTGGCGGCGGCGGGCGTGACCAAGGACACCGTCGCCCCGGCCGGCGGCCAGATCCTGAAGGGTCCGGCCGGCGAGCCCGACGGCATGCTGATCGACCACGCCCAGGGCCTGGTGGCCGGGGTGATCCCGCCGCCGTCCGACGCCCTCAAGCGCCAGGCCCTGGAAAAGGCCGGCGCCCTCTACGCCTCGCGCGGCTGGACGGGGCTGGACAATATGAGCGTCGACAAGGCCGACGTGGTGATCCTGCAGGGGCTGGCGCGGGAGAAGAAGTTCAGCCTGCGCGTCGACAACTACATGGATCCGGCCAGCGCCGACGTGGTCCTGCCCATAGGGCCTTCCCAGGACGGCACGGGCCTGATCCGGGTGCGCGGGATCAAGCTCTACATGGACGGCGCCCTGGGCTCGCGCGGCGCGGCGCTGCTTGAGCCCTACAGCGACGCCGAGGGCCTGGGCCTGCAGCTGACACCGCGCGACAAGGGGCTGGACCTGATGAAGCGGGCCAAGGCCGTCGGCGCCCAGGTGGCCATGCACGCCATCGGCGACCGGGGCAACCGCATGACCCTGGACTGGTTCGAGGAGGCCCTGGCGGGCGACACGACGGCCCGCTGGCGCATCGAGCATTCGCAGATCGTCACCGACACCGACGTGCCGCGCTTCGCCAAGCTGGGGGTCATCGCCTCGATGCAGCCCAGCCACGCCATCGGCGACCTCTATTTCGCCCCCGCCCGCCTGGGCAAGGCGCGGCTGCACGAGGGCTATCGCTGGAAGGACTTCCTGGACAGCGGGGCGGTGATCGCCGCCGGCTCGGACGCCCCGGTCGAGGTGGGCGACCCGCGCATCGAGTTCTACGCCGCCGTCTACCGTCACAGCCTGGACGGCTTCGCCAACGCCGACTGGAGCCTCAACGAGACCGTCAGCCGCGACCAGGCCCTGCGCATGCTGACCTGGGCCCCCGCCTACGCCGCCTTCGCCGAACAGGACCGCGGCACGCTGGAGGCGGGCAAGAAGGCCGACGTGACGGTGTTCAGCAAGGACCTGATGACGGTGGCCCCGCCGGAAATCCTCAAGGCCGACGCGGTGCTGACCATCGTCGACGGCAAGGTGGTGTTCGAGAAGTAGGAGCCCTGTTCCGCCGGCTCTCCACGGGGTGTCATCCCGGAAAGCGCGGAGCGCTTGTCCGGGACCCGGGTGAACCGCAAGGCCTCAGCCCAGTCCCCTGGGTCCGGGATGACAACGGTTTTGCGTTCGGGGGAAGTTATCGCACCACCGTCGCCTGCCGGGCCGTCAGCAGCCACTTCTCGCCGTCGGGCCGCCACAGCTCGGTGAAGCGGCGGTGCACGGTCTGGCCGGCCAGCGGGTTGGGCGGCTTGGGCACCACGGTCTCCTCGCCCATCAGCAGCACCATCTCGCCGCGCAGCGAGGCGTGCTCGAGCAGGCGCTCGTACTGGCTGTAGGCGATCTTGCCGTCGGCGTTCAGCTGGCGGACCACGGCGCTGGCGGCGACGATGTTGCCGGGGTTGTTGACCACCAGCTCGGGCGCCAGGGCGGCGGCGAACACCGCGTATTCGTCGGCGATCAGGGCCGCGTCCACCTTCTCGACGGCGTGCATCACCGCCGCGATCTTCGCGTCGCGCAGGGCTTCGTGCACCTCGGCGCTGGCGGCCTTCCATCGGGAGTTCTGCACGGCTGGAGCCTCCTCCTCGGACAAGATCACAACGCGCCGGACGGGGGCGGCGTTGCCGGTCCGGGGCGCCGATCCGTCAGGCGAGGATCGCCGCCCGCCTCCTGTCCGCCTCCAGGGCGCGGAGGTGGTCGTGCAGGGTCTGGACCTCCGCGCGCAGGTCGCGCCTCAGCTCGGCCTCCACGGCGGCGGGATCGGCGACCATCAGCTGCCCCTCGAGGAGATCGTCGAGCTCCCAATAGAGGCTATAGGCGTACTCCAGGCCCAGGTTCTGCTCGGCGAAGGTTTCGTCCGGACGGTCCGTCAGCCGCGCCGGATGGATCACCAGCCGGCGCTCGCTGACGTGGGCGAAGCGGATGACCGCCAGGTCCACGGCCCCCATGAACCGCGCGTCGGGCTGGACGAGGGCGACGGCCAGGTGCAGGCGCAGGGCGATCAGCAGGGCTTCGTCGCGGGTGAGCACGGGGCCGGTGAGAGCGGCCAGGGCGCGCTCGAAGCGGGGGCGCAGATCGTCGAGGCGGGGATCGATCTCGCCGGCCAGGACGGCGATGTCCGGCGACGCCTCGTCGAGGCCCTGTTCCAGCCAGGCCTGGCAGACCTGGACCACGTCCCGCGCCGTCAGCAGGTCGAGGCGCCAGAGGGCGGCCAGTTCGACGGGGGAGGCGGCGGCGACAAGGGCGGACATGCGCCATCGTTGGACGATCGCCCGCGCGGCGTCCAGTCAGGCGCAGCGCGCGAAGGCCTCGGCCAGGGCCTTGCCCAGGTCTTCTAGGCTGGCGTCGGCGGGCAGCTCCAGGTTGGTCTCGGGCGGCATGCCCGAAAAGCCGCGTCGCGCGCCCTCGTTGCGCCAGGGCGTGAAGCGCAGGGTGTCGGCCGCGCCCTCGATGGTCACAAACTTTCCGCCCTTGGCCATCTCGGCGTTGGTCCTGGCGTCCAGCAGCTTCAGGAAGTCCAGGTATCGCGCCTTGGCGGCCGGGGAATCGGCGGGCGGAAACCGTAGCCGCTCGCGATAGGCGGCCAGGCCGGCCAGCACGGCCGCGCCGATCTCGGCGGCGTCGGCGTCGGCCTCGAAACGCTGGACCGGCGGCATGTGGTGATGGACGCCCGCGACCGACGCGCCCATGGCGTGGACATAGGTGACGCCCTTGCGCCAATGCGCGGCGGCGTGGCGGACCTGGGGCGGCGGCAGCAGGCCGATCCGCGCCCGCACTCTCATGACCGCCGCGACCAAGTCCGCCCGCGCGTTCTGGATGCGAAGCGCCGCCATGCGGGTGAGGATGAGCGTCATGCATCCTGCATGGCCCAGCGCCGCCGTGACGTCCAGTCGCCCTAGGCCCCCGCTTGCCTAAGGTCGATTCCCATCCCACCTTTGAGACATGAGTGACCGTTCGACAGGCCTGGCCCCTTCCAAGCTGACGGCGGTGCTCGGCCCCACCAATACCGGCAAGACCCACCTGGCCGTCGAGCGGATGCTGGGCCACGCCTCGGGCATGATCGGCCTGCCGCTGCGCCTGCTGGCCCGCGAGATCTACGACCGCATCGTCAAGCTGCGCGGCAAGGCCAGCGTCGCCCTGATCACCGGCGAGGAGAAGATCGTCCCGCCGCGCGCGGCCTATTTCGTCTGCACGGTCGAGGCCATGCCGCTGGGCCGCGAGGTCGAGTTCGTGGCCATCGACGAGATCCAGCTGTGCGCCGACCCCGAGCGCGGCCACATCTTCACCCACCGGCTGCTGCACGCCCGGGGCCGGTTCGAGACCATGCTGCTGGGCGCGGGGACCATGGCCCCCCTGGTGCGCCGCCTGCTGCCCGACGCCGAGATCGTGACGCGCGAGCGGTTCTCGACCCTCACCTACACCGGCTCCAAGAAGCTGACTCGTCTGCAGCGCCGCACGGCGGTGGTCGCCTTCTCGACCGACGCCGTCTACGCCATCGCCGAGCTGATCCGCCGCCAACGGGGCGGGGCGGCGGTGGTCATGGGCAGCCTCTCCCCCCGCACCCGCAACGCCCAGGTCGCGCTCTATCAGAGCGGCGAGGTCGACTTCCTGGTGGCCACCGACGCCATCGGCATGGGCCTGAACATGGATGTCGACCACGTGGCCTTCGCCGGCCTGCGCAAGTTCGACGGCAAGCGCACCCGCTGGCTGCACCCGCAGGAGGTGGGCCAGATCGCCGGCCGGGCCGGACGCTTCACCCGCGACGGCAGCTTCGGCGTCACCGGCGACTGCGAGGAGATGGACGAGGACCTGGTCGAGGCCGTCGAGCATCACCGGTTCGAGCCGGTGATGGGGGCGGAGTGGCGCAACGCCCGCCTCGACTTCGGCAGCCTGCCGGGCCTGCTGCGCTCGCTGGCCGAGCCGCCGCATCGCAACGGCCTGAGCCTGTCGGAAGAGGCGCTGGACGAGCGCACCCTGCGCAAGCTGGCCCAGCAGGACGACGTCATCGCCCGCTGCAAGGCCGACCGCTCGGCCCTGATCCGGCTGTGGGACGTCTGCCAGACGCCGGACTTCCGCAAGACCACCGACGACGACCACCAGCGCATGGTCCGCACCCTGTTCGACGACCTGACCACGGGCCGCAAGCGCCTGCCCGAGGACTGGATCGCCGGCCAGTTCAAGGCGCTGGACCGCACCGACGGCGAGATCGACAGCCTGGCCGCCCGCCTGTCGGGCGTGCGCACCCTCAGCTACATCGCCAACCGCGGCGACTGGCTGCACAACCCGGCCCACTGGCAGGGCGTGACGCGGCAGCTGGAGGATCGCCTCTCCGACACCCTGCACGAGAAGCTGATGGCCCGGTTCATCGACCGGCGCACCAGCGTGCTGATGCGCCAGCTGGGCGATCGCGAGACCATGCTGGCCGGCGTCGGCGCCGACGGGGCGGTGACGGTCGAGGGTCATATCGTCGGCCGGCTGACCGGCGTCACCTTCGTCCAGGAGAAGGGCGCCAGCGCCCTCGAGGAGAAGGCCCTGCGCAACGCCGCCCAGCGGGCGGTCACCCCCGAGGTCGCAAGACGCCTGGGCCAGCTGGCGGCCGAGGCCGACGCCGCCTTCACCCTGACCCCGGACGGGGCGGTGCTGTGGAAGGGCGAGACGGCGGGCGCGGTGCGGGCGGCCGGCAATCTGATGCAGCCGCGCGCGCGCCTGCTGGGCGAGCTGGGCGAGGCCTCGGTCCGCGAGCGGGCCGAACGGCGGCTGGACGCCTTCCTGGCCGGCGAGGTCGACCGCAAGCTCCACGGCCTGCGCAAGCTGGAGCGGGCCCTGGGCGGCGGCGAGCTGAAGGGCCTGCCGCGCGGCCTGGCCCACCGCCTTCTCGAAGCCGGGGGCGTGCTGGATAAACGCGCGGTCGACACCGACCTGAAGGCCATGAGCCAGGCCGAGCGGCGGACGCTGAAGAGCCTGGGCGTGCGGATCGGGGCGTTCAGCCTGTTCCTGCCCTCGGTGCTGCGGCCCGAGGCCCTGGCCACGGCCCGGGCCCTGACGCCGGGCGGCTGGCGCGGCGAGAGCGAGCGCCTGGCCGCCGCGCCCGGCCCGACGCCGGACGCCCGCGCCCTGGCCGCCAACGGCCTGCGCCTGGTCGGCAGGCACCTGGTTCCGGTCGAGATGCTGGAGCGCCTGGACGCCCTGCTGCGCGACGGCCAGCGGCCCGGCGGGGTGGTGCTGACGGACGCCGCCCGCGACGCCCTGGGCTGGACCCCGGCCGAGGCCGCCGCCGTGCTGCGGGCCCTGGACTACACCCCCGCCATCCGGCCCAAGGAAGGCGACCCGATCGTCTGGAAGCGGCGCGGGGCGGCCCTGCCCGAGCCGCGCGTCAAGGCGCGCCCGGACTCACCCTTCGCCGCCCTGGCCAAGCTGACCGAGCCGCCGCCGCGCCGGAAGAAGCCGCGCCGCCGCAAGCCGGCGGCCGCCGCCAAGGCCAGCGCATGACCGACGCCGATCCCGGCCACTGCCGCGCCGACGTCTGGCTGTGGCGCGCGCGGTTCTTCAAGACCCGCTCCCTGGCCGGCCGCTTCGTCGAGGAGGGCCGCATCCGCCTGACCCGCACCGGCGTGGAGAGCCGGGTCGACAAGCCCTCGCGCGGCCTGCGCATCGGGGATGGGCTGGTGTTCGCCATCGGCGGCCGGGTGGTCTCGGTGCGGGTGCTGGGGTTCGGCGAGCGACGCGGACCGGCGACGGAGGCTCGGGAGTTGTACGAGGCGGTGGAGGGCTAAAGCTCCTCCCCCTCTGGAGGAGGTGGCCCGAAGAGCCGGAGGGGGAGCATCTACTCCCCGAACCGCTCCAGGAACCCCGGCACCATCCCCGCCGGCATCGGCCGGCTGAAGTGATACCCCTGGATCTGGTCGCAGCCGTAATCGGCCAGGGCGTCCAGCTGGGCCTGGTCCTCGACGCCCTCGGCGACCACCTTCATGCCCATGGACGAGCCCAGGGTGATAACCGCCTTCACGATGGCGGCGTCTTCGGCGTTCTGGACGAAGGACTTGTCGATCTTCAGCCGGTCGATCGGGAACTGGCGCAGGTTGGCCAGGCTGGCGTAGCCGGTGCCGAAGTCGTCCAGGGCGATCATCACCCCGGCCCGGTGCAGCTGGCGGACGGTCTCGCTGACCATCTCCGAACCCCAGCCCATATAGACGTTCTCGGTGACCTCGATGGTCAGGCGCTCGCACGGCACGTTCCAGCGCTTGAGACGGTCCTGGACCTCTTCGGCCAGGCGTCCGCTGCGGAACTGGGCGGCCGAGATGTTGACGGCCACGCGGCCGAACTCCACGCCCTGGTCCAGCCAGTCGCGCATCTGCTTGAGCGCCGTCTCGAAGGCCATGTCGCCCAGCTTCAGCGACAGGTCCTGGTCCTCGAAGGCGGCCAGGAAGCGGTCGGGGGTCAGCACGCCCTGCTCGGGGTGGTCCCAGCGCATCAGGGCCTCGAAGCCGCTGACGCTGTGCGAGGCGATGTCGACGATCGGCTGGTAGTAGAGCACGAACTCCTTGGCCGCGATCGCCGCGCGCACGTCGCGCAGCAGCTCGACGCGCTGCTCCAGGGCCGAGCGCATCGAGGGGTCGAAGACGACGCTGCGGTTGCGGCCCTCGTCCTTGGCCCGGTAGAGCGCGATGTCGGCGTTCTTGATCATATGGCTGGGGTCGGCGTCGGGATCGCCGTGCAGGGCCGCCCCGATGCTGGCGCTGACCGAGAAGCTGCGGCCGCCGTGCTCGATGGGCCGGCGCAGCAGGTCCTGCAGCGCGTTGACGGGCCGCATCATGTCGGCCTCGGAATGCAGGCCGCGCAGGATCACCGCGAACTCGTCGCCGCCCAGGCGGGCCACCGTGTCGCCCGCGCGGAAGGCCGCGTGCAGCATCTCGGCCAGGCGCTTGAGCAGGGCGTCGCCGGCGTCGTGGCCCAGGGTGTCGTTGATGTCCTTGAAGTGGTCGACGTCGATCATGATCAGGCCGAACAGCTCGCCCATCATCTCCGAGGCGTCGACGGCCTCCTGGAACTTGCGATTGAAATAGGCGCGGTTGGGGAGGCCGGTCAGGCTGTCCTTGAAGGCCAGGTTCTCGACGGCCTCGGTGTGGCGGCGGCGGTCGGTGATGTCCTTGAACAGGTTGACCAGGCGCTCGGGCTTGCCGTCGGCGCCCAGGAACTTCTTCCCGACCGAGCGCACCCAGGTCTCGACGCCGTCGTCGCGGTTGAGGCGGAACTCGAAGACCTGGGCCTCGCCGTCCTTCCGGTTGCGGACCAGCTCGGCCATCTTCTCGCGGTCGTCGGGATGGACGATCTCCAGCGGGTCGTCCTTGAACAGGCACCACTTCTCCAGCTCCGGCGAGGTGCCCGAGCAGTAGATCTCGCCGGTCCGCAGGTCGTATTCGCGGACCATCAGCTCGTCGAGCTCCAGCGCCATCTTCAGGCGCTGCTGGTCGCGCTCGGCCTTCAGGGCGGTCTCGGCGTAGCCGCTGACGTCGCGGGCGGTGACGATCACCGCCAGGGTGCGGCCGGTCTCGGTGAGGGTGGCGGCGAATTCGGTGCGCCAGATGCGAGACTCGGCCCCGTTGAGCGCGATGGCCCGATAGCGCGAGAACGGCTCGCCGAACGCCACGCAGCGCTCCAGGCTGTCGACGTCCTCGGGGTTGAACAGGGCGCGGCGGAAGTCGTCGCCGATGTGGAGGTCGGGGCTCAGGCCGTGGCTTTCCCAGTCGGGGCTGACGGCGGTGAGGCGGAAGGCGTTGTCGACCAGGGCCGCCGCGAAGGGGGCATGACGCACGAACGTCTCGAAGGCGTCCATCTGGGCGCCCGGCGTCTTGGTCTCGTGGTCGCTGATCGAGACGTGAGGGCGCACGGCGGTTCTCGTCATGGGTCGGGTTGTCGACTTCTTGTTTATTTTCCTCGGCTTGGTTGTGACCGAGCTTCGATAAGAAAGGGTAACGTAACGACGGTATATGGAGATCCGAGCCTATTTAAGGTGGCGCCGGACGCCCATCTCAGGGCAGGTGTCAGAAATCCTGCGCTCCCGCGCAGCCAAGCCGCATTGACATTCGGCCGCCCGGCTTCGAAAACGCGGCCTCTCTAGACGACCCGGAACCGACCAGAGCCTTCGATGACCTACATCGTTACCGACGCCTGCATCAAATGTAAGTTCATGGACTGCGTCGAGGTGTGCCCGGTCGACTGCTTCTATGAGGGCGAGAACTTCCTGGCCATCAATCCGGACGAATGCATCGACTGCGGCGTCTGCGAGCCGGAATGCCCGATCGACGCCATCAAGCCCGATACCGAGGACGAGCCGGACGGCAAGTGGCTGCGGATCAATTCCGAATACGCCAAGATCTGGCCGAACATCACCGTGAAGGGCACGCCGCCCGCCGACCGCGAAGAGTTCGAGCGCGAGACCGGCAAGTTCGAGAAGTACTTCAGCGAAAAGCCCGGCAAGGGCAGCTGAGCCGGCCGGCGCCGCGGCGCCGGACCCGAGGCGGCGTCCCGATTGCGGGGCGTCCCGACTCGCCCGGCGGGCCCTAAGGCCCCGCTCCGCGCGCGAACGCCAAAACCGGCGGATTCGACGAAAAATTCCGCGAAAAACCTCGGGAAGCTTGTCCGAACGGGTCGGATCGGGCGGCTAAACAGGTCGCAAGCCTTTCATCAAGCTGAATTTTATGATATTGTCGCTCCCGACGTAAAGGTCGCGATCTCCCGCGCCTGCCCGTCATGTGGACGATGTCAGCCGGGAAACCGGCGCGCCCGATCGAAGGCGAAGGGTGACTTAAGAACTATCCCAATCCCGACCGGTCTTGGCCCCGCAAGCATTTCGCGGACGGGTCCCTGTCGCCGTTTGGGACGCCCTTTGGATGCTTTCGAGACGCGGTGTTTTGGGCTTTGCCCGAACTTATTGAGGACGAACGAATGAGCAAGAGCGGTCTGGAATTCTCGGTCGGCGATCACGTCGTTTACCCCGCGCACGGCGTGGGCAGCATCCAGGGCGTCGAGACCCAGGAAGTGGCCGGGATGTCGCTCGAGGTCTACATCATCACCTTCGACCACGAAAAGATGACCCTGCGCGTGCCGACCAAGAAGGCCAAGACCGCGGGCCTGCGCCCGCTGGCCGAAGGCAACGTCGTGTCGCAAGCCCTGACCACCCTGAAGGGCCGCGCCCGCGTGAAGCGCACCATGTGGTCGCGCCGCGCCCAGGAATACGAAGCCAAGATCAACTCGGGCGACCTGATCTCGATCGCCGAGGTGGTCCGCGACCTGCACCGCGCCGAGAACCAGCCGGAACAGTCCTATTCCGAGCGCCAGCTCTATGAATCGGCCCTGGACCGCATGGCCCGCGAAGTCGCCGCCATCGAGCGCATCGACCGCGAAGCCGCCATCGGCATCCTGACCAAGTCGCTGCTGAAGAACGCCGCCTAAGCGTCCTTCGCCATCGATCTCGAAGCGCCCCCGGACCCGCGTCCGGGGGCGTTTTCGTTTCGGGCGTGCGGCGGGGTCGCCGGACTGCAACATTGGACTGCCAGACTGGGCGGCCAAGGCCGCGCCGACTCGGCGGCCGGCCTGTCGATGAAGGAAGACCGATGCTCCCGCTGATCCTGGCCGCCCTCGCGCTTCAGGCCGCGCCCGCGCCGCCCGTTCCCGCGTCGTCAGGCGACGCGCCGGCCCGCAAGGCCGAGACGCTCCGCCGCTACGACGGGGGCGCCACCCAGGGCGCGGCGGTCGGGCCCGGCGACATCTATTCTGTCAGCAATTCCAGGCTGGTCCGCTTCGACAAGAAGACCGGCGAGAAGCGCGCGGAATGGACGGGCGACAAGGCCCGCTTCCCGCACATCAACGCCTGCGCGGTGATCGACAAGGACCTGGTCTGCGCCAGCTCCAACTTCCCCGCCACGCCCCAGGTCAGCACGATCGAGATGTTCGATCCCGCAAGCCTGGCGCACCGGCGCAGCGTCTCGCTGGGCCTGGGCACGGGCTCGGCCACCTGGGTCGACCGCCACGACGGCTTCTGGTGGGTGATGTTCGCCAACTACGACGGCAAGGGCGGCGAGCCCCCGCGCGACCATCGCCACACCACCCTGGTGAAGTTCGACGACCAGTGGCGGCGGCTGGAGGCCTGGGGCCTGCCGGCCTCGGTGCTGGAGCGCATCGCGCCGATGAGCATCTCGGGCGGCGGCTGGGGCCCGGACGGCAAGCTCTATCTCAGCGGCCACGACCGGCCGGAGCTCTACGTCATGCAGCTGCCGATGGGCGGCGGCGTGCTCGACCACCTCGACACCGTCGGCATGGAGGCCGAGGGCCAGTCCATCGACTGGGACGAAAGCCGGCCGGGGGTGCTGTACGGGATCACGCGGCAGACGCGGGAGATTCTGGCGATGCGGGTTCCGGTGGGGCGCTAGGGGAGCCGAGATCGCCCCTCAACCAACGAGAGTGTTGACGCACTTCTGTCGCGTGGGCAGTTTGGCTGGAAGCACGACGGAACGCCGCGCGCTTTTGGGGGCATTCAGTGCAGCTGGAGAGAGACTTGCCCGGTCGACGGCGGCTGCTGATGGGCGTGGCCCTTGCCGCGATCCCCGGCTGGGCCAAGGCCTTGGTCTCGTCCCCGCCGCTTCTGGAGCGCTATCGCGCCTGGCGCGGCGGGCGCGCCTTCGACGCCGTCACGCTGATCGCCGCGGTGGCGAGGGTCAGGGTCGCCGACCTCGACGCGATCCGCCGGACCTGGGTGGACGCCGAAGGGCGCTCTTCGGAAACGGTCGAGGCCGGTCCCATCAAGACCAGGCTCGTCACGGCGAAGGCGGACGCTTGGGTCCAGGGCGTCGACGGCCGTGTCGAACGGTCGACGACGGGCGAGCGTCGCTATCCGGCCGCCAGCGTTCTCTCCCCGTGGATCCTGGGCGCCGGCTGGCGATCCGACGAACCGCAGCGCCGCTACGGACAGACCTGGGGCGTGCTGACGGCGAAATTTCCGGGTCCGGTGACGATCAGTCTCTTCATCGCGCCCGAGACCGGCGCGCTGGGCGGAATCCGCGTCGTCGAACCGGAAGGCAGCCACTTCTCCCGCTACGAGGATTGGCGGTTGATCGATGGGGTCCGCTGGCCGTTCCTCGAGAAGACGGAGGCCGTGGACCTCGAGCAGGACGGTTCCGACGCGCTGGAGACGTTCGCCTACATCGAGGTGAGCTGCAACGCGCCGCCGCCGGCCGAGGTGTTCTCGCCGCCGCGGCCCCGGACCACGGTGAGCTTCGAGACGGCCGCCCAGGGGACAGGTCCCATAGCCTTCGGCCCCGGGACCGACCTGATATTTCCCGTCGAGATAGCGGGACGCCAGGTCCTGGCGCTGCTGGACAGCGGTTCGTCCGCGACCCACCTCGACCTGGCCTTCGCCCGCGGCGTCGGCGTCCGCGGCGCCGGGGCCTTCAAGGCGCCGGGCACGAGCGGCGCGACGATCGAGGTCCAGGCGGCCGAAGGCCCGCCGATCAGGATCGCGGGCATGACCGTCGCCGGGCAGAGCGTGGGCCTCAGCGATCTTTCCGCGGTCCGCCGGTCGGTGGGACGCGCCATCCAGGTCATCCTGGGCCAGGATGTGCTCGACCAGGTGGCGGCGGCGATCGACTTCCAGGCCGGCGAGCTCGAATTCATCGCGCCCTCCCGTTTCCAGGCTCCGGCCGGCGCGCGATCGCTCCCGATCCGCAGGGTTGGGACCATCCCCACCGTGCAGGTGCGCCTGGAGGACATCGGCCTGGTCGATTTCGCCATCGATCTCGGGAACGCCGCCGCGCCGCTGATCCTGTACGGCTCCTTCTGGAAGCCTCGGCGGATGCTGACCCGTCGTCCGTGGACGACCGCCAGCAGCGTCGACGTATCGGGTTCGCACGCGTCCCGACAAGCCAGGATCACGACGGCGGCGCTCGGCCCGTGGACGTTTCGCGACGTGCCGGCGCTCTTCGTCGATCTCGACAAGGGACGCGGGGCCGAAAGCCTCGCCGGCAATATCGGCCTGCCCCTTCTCGCGCGCTTCGGACTGACCCTCGACTATCCCTCCGGGCGGATCCTCCTCACACCGGGTCCGGGCCTCGATCGCCCCTTCGTCCCGGCGGTGTCCTAGTTGTGATTGATGATAATGTATATTTCTGATTGATTGAAATAAAATATTTTACCTATGGTTGATTGCCCAGTTTCGGGGTAATCACTGGAGGTCACAAATGCGTAGTTCGAACCTGGCCCACGCCACGGACAACGATTTCCGCCCGCTGAACGACGACGAGATCGATTTCGTCTCCGGCGCGGGCACCACGACGACCGTGAAGATCACGATCCCCACGCCCTTCGGCACCATCGAGGTCACCCGCACCAAGACGGGCGGCGAGGCTCCGGCTGGCGGCGGCGGCGGCGGTGGCGACAGCGGCGGCGGCTCCCCGCACTCGGACGGGAACAAGGAACCGGGCGGTAAGGAAAACTAGCGGCGAGGCCGGCGGGAAACCGCCGGCCGACCTTCCCGAGCGTGGTGATCCACCAAAGTGAATAGCGACCTGTTCCGGCCTCAAGCCGTCGCCCACGCCAGCCGGCGCCTCGAGGGCGAGGTCATCCTCGCGTCGCGCCCGTCCACCCGCGTGCTGGCCTGGGGCTGCGTGGCGGTGGTCGTCGCGGTCGCGGTGCTCTGCGTCACGGCGACATACACCCGGCGCGAGACCGTGACGGGCTGGCTCGTTCCGCAGGCCGGCCTCATTCGCGTCACCGCGCGCCAGGCCGGCATGGTGGAAGCCCTGGATGTCACCGAAGGCCAGGTCGTCCGCCAGGGGCAGGCCCTGGCCGTGCTGCGGACGTCGATGGACGTTCCGGAAGGCGACGCCGGACGGGCGATGGTGCGCGACGTCGCCGCGGAATCGGATGCTCTCGAAGCCCAGGATCGCGCGACCCAGGCCCGGCTGTCGGTCCAGGCCGCGCGGCTCGCGAGCCAGCGCCTGGCGCTCGAGCGGGAACTCGCCGAAACCCGCGCTCGGCTGTCGGCCCTCGAAGAACGGACGCGACTGGCGAACGTCAATGTCGAGCGCTTCGAGCGCGTCGCGGCCGAGGGATATCTCAGCCGCCGGGACCTCGACGCGGCCCGGTCGACGGCGTTGATGATGGCCCAGGACGCCGCCGAGGTCCGTACCCTTGTCCTGACCTACGAGCGCCAGATCGGCGACCTGGACGCCCAGTTGAGGACCGTCCCCCTGGACGCCCGGGCCGCCACGGCCCAATCGAAGGCCGCGATCGCGGAGGTCCGGCAGAAGGGCACCGCCGCCGCCCTCCAGTCCACCTACGTGGCGACCGCGCCGATCGCCGGCCGGGTGGGGGCGATCCCGGTGGATGTCGGCCAGACCTTGCCCTCGGGCGCCACCATCGCCGTCGTCTCGTCCGGCGACGGGATGGAGGCCGAACTGTTCGCGCCCTCCCGGGCGGCGGGCTTCATACGGCCGGGGCAGGAGGTGCGCCTGATGTACCAGGCGTTCCCGCATCAAAAATTCGGCGCCGCCCGCGGAAGGGTGCGCACGGTTTCCAGGACGGTGCTCGCGCCGGGCGAGCTTTACATCCCCGGCCTGGCCCTGCAGGAGCCCGTCTTCCGGGTCCGCGTGAAGCTCGATCGGCAGAGCGTGCGGGCCTACGGCCAGGACATGCCGTTGCGCCCGGGCATGTTGGCCAACGCGGACGTGGTGCTGAGCCGGCGCTCGCTGGTCGAATGGCTGCTCGACCCGATCTATGCCGCGGGCCGCCGATGATCGACCTGCTGGACGCCCTGAATTTCGAACGCCGCCGAAAGTTGCCGGTCGTGCTGGCCTCCGAGGGCGCCGAATGCGGCCTGGCCCGCATGGCCATGATCGCCGCGTATCATGGCCACGAGATCGATCTGAACGGGCTGAGACAGCGCTTTTCGATCTCCCTGGCCGGAGCGACCCTGCGGAATCTCATGTCGCTGGCCGACCAGCTGGCGTTCGAGAGCCGCCCCCTGCGCATCGGCGTCGACGCCCTCGCCAAGGTGCGGACACCCGCGATCCTGCACTGGGACCTCAATCATTTCGTCGTGCTGAAGGCCGTGGAGCGTGATCGGGTCGTCATCCACGATCCCGCGCGCGGCGTCCGGACGCTCAGTCGCGAGGACGTCTCGAACCACTTCACGGGCGTGGTGCTGGAAGTCGTCCCGAAGGCGGATTTCCAGAAGACCGAAGCGCGCGTGGATGTGCGCATCTCAAGCCTGTGGTCGCGACAGCGAGGCTTTGTTCCGGCCTTCGTCCAGATCCTGTCGCTGTCCCTGGCGCTCCAGATCGTCGCCTTCGCGGGGCCGTTCCAGATCCAGCTTGTCGTCGACGAGGCGATCGGGCGGATGGACGAAAACCTCCTGACCGTCCTGGCGCTGGGGTTCGGCGGTCTCATACTGCTGCAACTGGGCATGACGGCGCTGCGATCGTGGATGTTGCAGGTGTTCGGCAGCATGCTGACCTACCAGATGGTGGGGAACCTGGTGCACCACCTGCTGAGGCTGCCGTCGAACTTCTTCGAAAAGCGCCACGTCGGCGACATCCTCTCTCGTCTGGGGTCCACCTCGCCGATCCAGGACGCGCTGACCCGAGGCCTTATCGCTTCGGTCATCGACGGGGTGATGGCGCTGCTCGCCGCCGTCATCCTGTTCCTCTATTCGCCGTTGCTGGCCGGCGTGGTCTGCGCGTCGATCCTGCTGATGCTGATCCTCGCGGCCGTCTTCTATCCATTCCTGCGGTCGAGGACCGAGGAGCAGCTGATCGCTTCGGCCAAGGAGCGATCGCATTTGATGGAGACCGTGCGGGCGGCCGTGACGATCAAGTTGATGGGGCGCGAGATCGAGCGCGAGGCGGCCTGGCGCAACCGCTACGCCAGCACGATCAACACGTCGGTCTCCGTCGCGAAGTTCAACATCCTCCTGGGGTTCTTGCAGAACAGCGTCATGGCGATCCAGTTCGTCCTGGTCGTCTTCTTCGGCGCGCGCCTGATCATCGACGGGGCCGGCCTGTCGGTCGGCATGCTTCTGGCCTTCCTTTCCTTCCGCCAGACCTTCACCGACCGTTGCTTCTCCCTGATCAACCAGGGCATGGAGTTCACGCTCCTGGGCCTGCACCTGCAGCGGTTGGGCGACATCGTCGGAGCGGCGCCCGAAACGACCGGACCGGCGGTGCTCGGCGCGCGGGTCGCGGGGGGATCGAGGCGCGCGACCTGTCTTTTCGCTACGCCTCGGCGGATCCCCTGGTCTTGCGCGAGGTCAGCTTCGACATCGCCCCCGGTGAATTCGTGGCCCTCGTCGGACCTTCCGGCGGCGGCAAGACGACCACCCTGAAACTGCTGCTGGGCCTGCAGTCGCCGACGGGAGGCGAGGTTCTCCTCGACGGCCAGCCGGCGACGCCCGAGTACGTCAGGGCGTGGCGCGCGAGCGTCGGCGTGGTGGCTCAGGACGATCGCCTGCTTTCCGGCACGATCGCGGACAACATCGCCTTCTTCGATCCGGATCTCGACATGGCGCGGGTGATCGAGGCGGCCGAGGCGGCCTGCATCCATGCGGACGTCGTTCGTATGCCGATGCAGTACCTTTCCCTGGTCGGCGACATGGGCTCGTCGCTTTCCGGCGGCCAAAAGCAGCGGATCCTGTTGGCGCGGGCGCTGTACCGCCAGCCGGCGGTCCTGTTCCTCGACGAAGGCACCGCCAATCTCGACGAGGACACCGAGAACGCGATCGGCGACCTCATCGGCGCGTTGCCGATCACCCGGGTGGTGGTGGCGCACGGCCCGGCGCTGGTGCGTCGCGCGGATCGCGTGCTGGAAGTGCGCGAAGGCCGTGTGGTCGAATCCGTTCGGCCGGACCATCACAAACGAGCGCGCGTCGTCCGCTAGAGACGCCAGGCGCCCCGCCGCCTATCCCAGCACCAGCCCCGCGTCCCCCCGCCGGGCGATCAGGTCGCCGATGGTGGTGAACAGGGTGGAGAGGTCGACGGGCTTGCGGATGACGTCGTCGGCGCCGGCGGCCTGGCAGTCGGCTTCCAGTGTGGCGCCGCCGTCGGCGGTGACGACGATCACCGGCAGCTGGGCCTTGGCGTCGGAGCGGGTGCGGATCTCGCGGATGGCGGTCAGGCCGTCCATGCCCGGCATGCGCAGGTCCATCAGGATCAGGTCGTAGGCGTTGGCGTCGATCATCGCCAGGCCGGAGGGCCCGTCCTCGGCCTCGTCCATGTCGACCCCGCCGGCCCGCAGCATCTCGGCGACGACCCGGCGGTTCATCTGGTTGTCCTCGACGAACAGCACCCGCATCGCGGACGATCCCCGGTTTCGTGAAAAGGCGGCCCGACCTGGCCCGCCCCCAGACCAAACAAGAGTTTAGACCGGGTTCAGACGGTGGCAACCGTCCTGGCGTCGCGTTCGTCGGCCGCCCGCGTCTCGAGCAGGCCGCCCAGGGCCTCGACCAGGCCCGCGGCGGTGACCGGCTTGCGGACGACCAGGGCGGCGCCGGCCGACAGCAGGGCGGCCTCCGCCTCGCCGTCCGGGCCTTCGGCGGCCTGGGGCAGCAGCACCGCGACCGGGGCCGGCGCCAGGGCGTCGCCCAGGGCGGCCAGGGCGGCGGCGCGCGCCTCGGGGCCGTCGCCCAGCCCCGCCGCCTCGACCAGGGCCAGGTCGAAGCGCTGGCCCTGGGCCGCGTCCAGGGCGTCGGCGAGGCCGGCCACGGCGGTCAGCTCGCGGACCTTTGGGCGCAGCACCGCGGCGACGACCGAGCGGGTCAGCGGGTTCGGATCGCAGAACAGCAAGGCGCAGTCGCCCAGCGCGTCCGGGGCGGCGGACGGGGCCGCGCCCGCCCGCCGCAGCGGCAAGGCGACGGTGACGGTCGAGCCCTGGCCCACCACGCTGTCCAGGCGGATCTCGCCGCCCATGGCGTCCGCCAGCCGGCGGCAGATGGCCAGGCCCAGCCCGGCCCCGCCGTGGGTCCGGGTGCGGCTGGAATCCACCTGGCCGAACGGCTCGAACACCTCGGCCAGCTTGTCGGGCGGGACGCCGGGGCCGGTGTCGGCGACCTGGAGGACCAGCCGCTCGCCGTCGGGGTCCTGCCGGACGCTCGCCGACAGCGACACCGTCCCCCGGTCGGTGAACTTCACGGCGTTGGACAGCAGGGCGAATAGGATCTGGCGCAGGCGGCCCGGGTCCTCGACGATCCGCGCCGGGGCCTGGCTGAAGTCGCAGGTCAGGGCCAGGCCCTTGGCGGCGGCCTCGTCCGACCACAGGCGGGCGGCCTCGCGGCCCAGTCCGGGCAGGTCGAAGGCGGCGCGGTTCAGGGTGACGCCGTCGGTCTCCAGGCGCGCCAGGTCCAGGATGTCGTCGACCAGGGCCCGCATGGTCCGGGCGCCGGCGCCGACGACCGCGACGCGGTCGCGCAGGGCGGGGTCCAGGTCGGGTTGGGCCAGCACCACCTCGGTCATGCCCAGGATGCCGTTCAGCGGGGTGCGCATCTCGTGGCTGGTGGCGGCCAGGAACTCGGTCCGGGCCCGCACGGCCTTGGCCAGGGCCTGGTTGGCCTGGCGCAGCCGCTCGTTGGCGGCGCGGGCCAGGTTGCGGCCGCGGCGCACGCCCACCACGGCCGCCGCCAGGGCCGCGACCGCCAGGGCGGCGGCGGCCAGCAGCACGGCGGCGATCAGGTTGCGGGCCCGGGCCAGCTTGACGTCGCGCTCCAGCTGGCCGGCCTTCAGCGCGGCGATGCGCGAGGCCTGGTTGGCGGAGTCGAACTGGGCGGCCATCAGGGCGGCGTTGGTCGAGGCCGCCAGGGTCTGGGCCTGGTCGTCCAGGCGTTTGAACGCCTCCAGGTGGGCCAGGGACAGCTCGGTCTGGCCCAGCTGCTTGTAGGTCTTGTAGGCGGCCGCGTGCAGGTCGACATAGTCCGGCCCGGTGGTCTTCAGGTCCACGCCCGCGAACAGCGGGTCCAGCAGGGCGGCGGCCGCCTTGGGATGGCCGCGCGCCAGCTCGACCTGGACCGTGGCCTTCATCACCGACCGGCGGGCGTCGCGCGCGTCGGGCAGGGGGCGCAGCAGGGCGTCGGCCGCGCCGATCAGGCGCCAGGCGGCGTCGGGATGGCCGCCGTGGACCTCGGCGATGGCCTGGTTGGCGGTGATCCGCGCCTCCAGCTGGGGGCTGCCCATCGCGTGGGCGATCTTGCGGCCGCGCTCGAACTCGACCACCGCCCGGCCGTACTGCTCGCCGTCCATCAGGGCGTTGCCGATGTTGTTGGCCGCGCTCAGCTGCAGCAGCTGGTCGGCCGGATAGGCCTCGGCCGACTGGGCGTAGTAGTGCAGCACCTTCTCGTAGTCGTGGGCGTCCTGGTAGATCGAGCCGATGTTCTGCAGGGCCACGGCCTGGCCGCGCGGATGGCCGGCCTTGCCGAAGATGCGGTAGGCGGCCTGGAAGTCGCGCAGGGCCAGCTGGACCTGGCCGCGGGCGGCCTCCAGCGCGGCCTGGGTCATCACCAGATCGCCGTGCAGCTTGCTGTCGGGGGCCTTGGCGGCGGCCACGGCCAGGCCGGCGGCGATCACCGGCGCGGCCTCGTCGGGACGGTCCAGCCGCAGCAGCGCCTCGCCCTGCAGCCACTGGGCGGCGGCGATCTCCTGGTCGCGGCGGGGGCCGGCGTCGGCCTTGGCCAGGGCCAAGGCCTGGGTCGAGAGGGTCAGGGCGGCGCCGGGATCGCCCATCATGGCGGCCTTGGCGGCGTCCAGGCGCGCGTCGACCGGGCCGGCGGCCGCCACGGGGCCGGCGACCAGCAGGACGGCGAGCGCCGCCGCCGATCCGATCCGCTTGCTGTCGATCATGCCCCGCCCGTTCGTCGCCGACGTCCGGCGAACCTCCGGAGGATGTTCGCGAGCGCGTGATGAATTCGTAAACCGGGACGATAGCAGGCCGGGCCGGGCTCCCGGGCCGTGACCGGACGTCGCATGCTGACCCCGCTGGCAGCAGGAGCCGCCTAGGCTGGCGGACGTTGTTCCCGCCAGGAGAAACGCCATGACCGACCTGCCCCTCAAGGCCCGCTGCCATTGCGGCGCCACCCAGTTCGAGGTGACGGAGGCGCCGACCGAGCTGACCGACTGCAACTGCTCGTTCTGCTCGCGGCGGGGCGCGCTGTACGCCTACTACAAGCCCGCCCAGTTCAGGCTGACCACGGCCCGCGACCGGGTCTCGACCTACCAGTGGGGCCACTATCTGGGCCAGCACCACCACTGCGCCGTCTGCGGCTGCCCGACCTATTCGGAGTTCCCCAGCTTCGACAGCGGCCAGCCCGACTTCGACGACCCGCGCATCAGCATCAACGCCCGCCTGTTCGTCGACTTCGACTGGGCCGCCCTGCCGGTGCGCAAAAACAACGGCAAGGCTTATTGAGGGGCGCGGCTCCGAACATCTCTTGTCTACACGTGTAATATGCGCCTAGGCTCCTCGTCATAAGGAAGAACGGGGAGACGTCGGGTCATGAAGGTTGTCCTGGTCGCGGCGGTGCTGGCCCTGTCCAGCGTCGGCGCATGGGCGGCGGAGACCGCCAATCCGCTGCTGGTCGCCCGCCCGCGCGGGGTGGAGACCGGGCAGCAGAGCCAGGCCCTGAAGATCGCCAAGCTGGACGTCGATGTCACCCTGGTGGGCGGCCTGGCCCAGACCACGATCTCGGCGCGCTTCGACAATCCGACGGCCCAGATCATGGAAGGCGACTTCACCCTGGCCCTGCCGGCCGGGGCGGTGGTCAACGGCTACGCCCTGGACGTCAACGGCCGCATGGTCGACGGGGTGCTGACCGGCAAGCGCCAGGCCAAGCTGGTCTATGAGGAGCGCGTACGGGCCGGGGTCGATCCGGGCCTGGCCGAGGTGACCGCCGACAACAGCTTCCACACCCGGGTGTTCCCGATCCTGCCGGGACGGGGCCGCACCATCCGCCTCAGCTATGTCAGCCCACTGGCCGCCGACGGAAGCTTCGACCTGCCGCTGTCGTCGTCGGCGGTGGTGGGCGAGATGAAGGTCGCGGTGGCCGCGCCGTCCGCCGTCGCCGCGCCGTCGCTGGCCGCGCCCGGCGGCCTGAAGCTGGACTGGACCAAGGACGCCGCCGGCGGCTGGACCGCCTTGGCCGCGGCCAAGGACGTCGCCCTGTCCGGCGCCTTGCGGGTGGGGCCGTGGAACGCGGCGGGTCCGCTGGAGCTGAGCCGCCACGCCAACGGCGAGCGGTTCTTCGAACTGCGCCTGCCGTTCGACGCCCAGGCCGCCACGGTGCGCCGCCTGCGCGTCTACTGGGACCGGTCGCGCTCGCGCACCGGCGACGACCTGGCGGCCGAGATCGCCGTGCTGCGCCGCTATGTCGAGGCCGCGCGCCCGGGGGCGGTGGACCTGGTGACCTTCGCCGACGACGCGCCGCGCGCGGTGACCCTGTCGGCCCCGACCGGCGAGGCCCTGGAGGCGGCGCTGCAGGCGGTGACCTATGGCGGGGCCAGCTCGCTGAAGGGCGTGTTCGCGACCGGCGCCGGCCAGGCCGACACCTGCGTCGTGGTCTCGGACGGCCGCATGACCCTGGACGGCTGGGACGCGACGCCGCCGCCCTGCCGGACCTTCGCCCTGTCCAGCGCCAAGGGCGCGGACCGCAACTTCCTGGCCGCCCTGGCCGAGCGCGGCGGCGGGCGGCATGTCGACCTGTCGTCCGTGACCCCGGACGCCGCCCTGGCCCGCCTGACCGCGGCCGGGACGCCGGGCTTCAGCCTGAAGGCCGACGACGGCCAGGCCGTCGATTATCGCCTGGTCGCCGGTCCCGCCGGCCGCTGGTGGATCGTCGGCAAGGCACCGGCCGCCGGCGGCCTGGTGTTCACCGGACCCGGCGGCGCGCGCACTTTCCGCCTGGACGGGCCCGTGCGGGCCTTCGACGGCGCGGGCGTGCTGTGGGGCCGCGACGCGGTGGCCGGCCTGCTGGCCACCGACCGTCCCGACCGCGACGAGGCCCTGGCCCTGGCGCGGCGCTACAACGTGGCGACCGAAGAGGCGAGCTTCGTGGTCCTCGAGAACGTCCAGGACTATGTCGACGCCGGCGTCGCCCCGCCGTCCTCGGCCGGCGAGGCCCTGATCGACGGCTACCGCGCCGCCATGGTGGCGAAGAAGACGGCCGACGCCCAGGTCCAGGCCGCGCGCCTGGACAGGATCGTCGCGGCCTGGACCGCGCAGAAGGCCTGGTGGGACAAGACGTACAAGGCGCCGAAACCGAGCCCCGCGCGCGACGTCGTCCAGCCGCGCCCAGGCGTCGCCCCGCCCGCGGTCATGGCGGCGCCGATGGACATGGCGCCGTCGCTCCCGTCGCCGATGCCCACTCCGCCGCCTCCGCCGCCTCCGCCGCCGACGGCCTATTCGAGCGAGAGCGTCGAGGAGGTCGCCGTCACGGCCGCCCGGCGCCAGCAGTCGCAGTCCGTGGCCGTGGCCCGCGCCGCGGCTTCCTCGGACGCCGCGTCGGCGGAGTCCGAGCCGACGGAAAGCCGCATCGTCGTAGCCGCCGCCGCATGGAACCCCGACCGGCCCTATCTGAAGGCCCTGGCCGCGACCTCGGGCGAGGCCTGGCGTCCGCGCTACGCCGAACTGGAGAAGTCGTACGGCGACGCCCCGGCCTTTTATTTCGACGTCGCCGAATGGCTGGCCCGCTCGGAACGCAAGACCCAGGCGGCCGCCGTCGTGGTCAGCGCCCTGGACGTGCCCGGCGCCGACGCCAAGACCCTGATCATCGTCGCCGACCGCCTGCAGGCCTATGGCGACCTGGACCGGGCGATCTGGCTGCGCGAGCGGATGCTGTTCCTGGAGCCCGACCGTCCGCAGCCCCGCCGCGACCTGGCCCTGGCCCTGATCGCGCGCGGCGACCGCACCAGCGGCAAGGCCCGCGAGGCCGACTACCGCCGGGCGCTGGACCTGCTGAACGCCGTCGTCGTCCGCCCCTGGAACCGCGACTATGACGGCGTCGAGGTCATCGCCCTGATGGAGGCCAACCGCCTGATCGCCCGGATGAAGGCCCTGGGCCTGACCCAGGAGGTGCTGGACCCGCGCCTGGTGGCCCTGCTCGACGTCGATATCCGCGCGGTGCTGGAGTGGAACACCGACAAGACCGACATGGACCTGTGGATGGACGAGCCGACCGGCGAGCGGGCGATCTACAACAACCCCAACACCGCCATCGGCGGCCGGCTGTCCAACGACATGACCCGGGGCTTCGGCCCCGAGGAGTACCTGCTGCACCGCGCTCCCGACGGGACCTACGTGCTGAAGGTCAATGTCTACGCGGCCGACGTCCTCGACCCGAACGGCCCGAGCACGGTGCGGGTGCGCCTGTTCCGCGACTGGGGCCGCCCCAGCGAGAAGCAGGAGACCTTCACCATCGAGCTGAAGAAGGGCGACAACGGCCCGATGACGGTGGGCCGGTTCGAGATCGGGAAGAAGAAGTAAGGCCGACTCCGGCGAGCGGCGCCCCCTTCTCACCCGGGGGTTGTCGCTCGCCCGTGACAGCCTGCGGCTGCGGCAAAACTGTCATCAAGCTGTGAAATAGACGCGACGTCGGAACAACCGGCGCCGTGGAAGCGAGTCCCTGCGGCGCTCTTGCCTGTGGGGACGTCTGAATGTTGCTGAGATCCGCTAGCGTGGCGGCCATCGCCGCCTGCCTCATGTTCGCCGCGCAAGCGCACGCGGCGGACGCGCCGCCCGCGGCCGCGGACAGCAACGAAGTCGATCAGCTGGTCGTCGTCGGCAGCGGCCAGACCCGCTCGGTCTCGACCCTGCTGCCGTCGCAGCTGGACGTGCTGCCGCCCGGGACCAGCCTCCAGAAGTCGCTGAACCTGCTGCCGGGCGTCAGCGCCCAGTCGATCGACGCCCTGGGCGTCAACGAGCAGTCGCTGTCCCTGCAGGTGCGCGGCTTCAACACCACCCACCTGGGCTACACCCTGGACGGCATGCCGCTGGGTGACGGCGCCTACAACAACTACAACGGCCTGACCGTCAGCCGCGCCCTGATCTCCGAGAACCTGGGCCGCGCCGATCTGGCGACGGGCATCGCCGGCCTGGGCATCGCCTCGACCAGCAACCTGGGCGGCGCGCTGCTCTACACCTCCAGCGACCCGCACAAGGACTTCGGCGTCTCGGTCAACGGCACCGTCGGTAGCGAGGACTCCGCGCGCACCTTCCTGCGCATCGACAGCGGCGAGCACGGCGGCCTGTCGGCCTATCTGTCGGGCCAATACAGCCAGCAGGACCTGTTCGTGAACCAGGGCGCCTGGAACAAGTCGACGGGCAAGCAGCTGAACGGCAAGCTGGTCTACCGGATCGGCGAGGTCGCCAAGATCACGGCCTTCGCGGACGTCTCGCGCACCAACCAGGCCGACGACGCCTATCTGTCGAAAGACATGCTGGGCCGCCTCGGCTGGGACTGGGGCGGCTATGCGCCGGACTGGCAGTCCTATCTGGGCGTCGCCTACTGCTCGGTGACCGCCCCGACCGCGCCGACCAAGTGCGTCCCCGCGCCGTCGCCGCAGAAGAACGCCGACGTCACCTTCACCAACGGCCAGATCCTGCGTAACGACGAGCTGTACTACGTGGCCGGCGACTTCAACATGACGCCGTCGCTGCTGCTGCACGTGCAGGTCTACAACCACACCGACAAGGGCGCGGGCAACAACTGGATCACCGGCTGGTCCACCCAGGGCACGACGTCCACGGCCGACGACCTGCCGGTCCAGATCCGCGACACGCGCTACACCATCGACCGCACCGGCGTGGTCGCCAGCCTGGGCTGGACCGTCGGCGTCCACCACATCCAGGGCGGCCTCTGGCTGGAAGACAACACCAGCAGCGCCGCGCGCTACATCTGGACCAACGTCACCGGCCCCTTCAGCCTGGCCCGGTTCCTGGACGGCACGCCCAACACCGCCCAGTGGGTGCAGCAGACCGACTGGACCACCCAGCAGTTCTATCTGCAGGACACGATGACCCTGCTGGACGACGCCCTGAGCATCGATTTCGGCTTCAAGAGCACCGACGCCAAGTCGGACGCCCAGGCCATCCGCGGCATCGCCCTGGCGGCCCCGCCGGCGTCCAGCCAGTTCGCCAGCGGCGTGCTGCACGCCAAGGACAACTTCCTGCCTGAAGTCGGCGCGCGCTGGCGCATCGCGCCCGGCCACGAGGTGTTCGCCAGCTACGCCGAGAACATGGCCATGTTCCAGGGCGGCTTCAAACTGGGCCCGCAGTCGGTCTCGCAGGCCGTCTGGGACGCCCAGGGCAAGTACCTGAAGCCCGAGACCTCCAAGAGCTTCGACGCCGGCTACCGCTATGTCAGCGGCCCGCTGCAGGTCTCGGCCTCGGCCTACCTCGTGGATTTCGACAACCGCCTGCTGCAGTACAATCCCTGCCCGACCAACCAGCAGCAGAACCCGGGCTGCGGCAACTCCTTCCACAACGCCGGCAGCGTCACCAGCAAGGGCCTGGAAGTGGGCGTGCTGTGGAAGCCGCTGGCCTGGATGGACTGGTACAACTCGGTCTCGCTGAACAAGACCACCTACGACGACGACCTGAACTGGTGCACCACCACCTGCGTGGTCAAGGAAACGTCCGGCAAGCAGCAGGTGGATACGCCCAAGCAGATGCTGGCCAGCTCGCTGACCCTCCGGCACGACGGCTTCTGGGCCACGCTGCAGGGCAAGTACACCGGTCGCCGCTACTACACCTACACCAACGACCAGAGCTTCGGCGGCTACACCACCTTCGACCTGGGCGTGGGCTACAAGTTCGACGGCGCCAGCTTCGCCAAGGGCGCGAAGGTGACGCTGAACGTCACCAACCTGACCAACAAGCGCTACGCGTCGAACTTCGACAGCAGCGTGTTCGCGCCGGACGACGCGGCGGGCAGCATCCTGGTGTTCCACGCCTCGGCCCCGCGGCAGGTCTTCGCCACGGTGGGCTTCGACTTCTAGGCGTCCACGCGCCCGCGCGAACCCACCATCGGCGGGCGGCTTAGCGGTCGCCCGCCGCTCCATGTTCAAGGAGACCCCGATGCGCCGTTCGATCTTGCTGGCTCTCGCCGCCGCGACGCTCGCCGGCGCCGCCCAGGCGCAATCCCCGGCCTACCTCGTCAAGCATTGGAGCCAGGCGGCGGGCGACGAGACCGTCACCTTCCAGGGGCGGACCTTCGTCAACCACGGCCTGGTCGCCGTGGGGCGGCTGGACGCGGCCACGCGGGACTTCAAGGGCGACACCCTGGGCTCGTTCTCGGGCATGGCCCTGCGGTCCTGGCGCCGCCTGGCCGACGGGACCTACGAGGGCCAGCTGCTGACCCTGCCGGACCGGGGCCCCAACGGCGTCGGCTCGGTGGCCGGCACGGTCGACTACGCCAACCGGCTGCACGCCCATCGCCTGACCCTGGCCGGCGGCAAGCTGACGATCACCCCGACCGGGGGCTTCCTGCTGAAGGACCAGACGGGCCAGCCGTTCACCGGCAAGGATCCCGGCCCCAACGTGCTGACCCGCGACGGCGTGCGCTATCCCTCGCCCGCGACCGGGGAAGACGCGGGCAAGATCAGCCTGGACTCCGAGGCCGTGGCCTATCTGCCGGACGGCGCCTTCTACGTCTCCGACGAGTACGCGGCGGGCATCTACCTGTTCGACAGGACGGGCCGGCAGATCGGCGCGATCCAGGCGCCGCCGGCCCTGTTGCCGATGCGCAAGGGCCAGCTGGACTTCACCGCCGAGAGCGCGCCGACCACCGGCCGGCGCAACAACCAGGGGCTGGAGGCCCTGGCCGTCACGTCCGACGGCAAGCGCCTGGTCGCCATCCTGCAGAGCGCCACGATGCAGGACACAGCCGGCTCGAACGCGGCCACCCGCAACAACACCCGCGTCCTGGTCTACGACATCTCCAAGAGCCGCACGCCCAAGGCGCCGATCGGCCACTACGTGCTGCAGCTGCCGGTCGTGCGCGAGAGCGGCGACGGCCAGGCCGCCGACGTCACCGCCGCCCAGTCCGAGATGCTGGCCCTGAACGACCACCAGTTCCTGGTGCTGGCCCGCGACGCCAACGGCCGGGGCAAGGGCTCGACCAAGGCGTCGGTGTTCAAGGCCGTCCTGCTGGTCGACACGACCGGCGCGACCAACCTGGCGGGCGGGCCGTACGAACAGGGCGTCCAGCCCGTCGCCGCCGACGGCGCGCTGGCGGCCGGCCTGACGCCGGTCAGGCAGGCCGAGCTGGTGAACCTGCTCAACCCCGTCCAGCTGGCGCGGTTCGGCATGAACCTCTCGACCGCCCCGTCCGACCGGTTCAGCCTGTCGGAGAAGTGGGAAGCCATGGCGCTGGCGCCGGCGCTGGACCCGGCCGCGCCGAACGACGTCTTCCTGCTGGTCGGCAACGACAACGACTTCCTGACGGCCAAGGGCCAGGTCAACGGCCAGGCCTTCGACGCGGGCCTGACCAACGACAAGGGGGCGGGCGAGGGCGACAACGACAGCGTCATCCTGGTCTATCGCCTGACCCTGCCGGCCGGCGCGCCAGGCGCGCCCTAGGCGGCCTTGCCGAACGCCTCGACCGCGTCCTTCAGCAGGACGGGATTGATCGGCTTGTTCAGCACCTTCACGTCCTCGAAGCCCTGGCGCGGCAGGGCGCCGTAGCCGGTGGCGAACACGAACGGGATGCCGGCGGCGCGCAGGCGCTCGGCGACCGGGAAGACCATGGTCCCGCCGATGTTGACGTCCAGCACCGCCCCGTCCAGGGCCGGCGGCGGCGCGACCGCGTCCTTCAGATAGGCCAGGGCGTCGTCGACCGCGCCGAACGAGCCGGAGATCTCGCAGCCGAAATCGGTCAGCAGGTCCTCGACCATCAGGGCCACCAGGGCCTCGTCCTCGACGATCATGATGCGCGGAGGATGGGCGGTCATTCGGGCGTCCTCGCGATCGGGCCGGCCACGATCCGGTCGGACAGCGGCGCGCGCAGCCAGTAGGTCAGGCCCTTGGGCTGGTAGGTCAGTTTGGCCTCGCCGCCCAGGTCGCGGGCCACGCCGCGCTCCAGCAGCTTGGTCCCGAAGCCCTGGCGCTTGGGCACGAACACCGGCGGGCCGCCGCGTTCGACCCATTCCAGCACGAGGTTCCGGACCCCTTCCACCTCCTCGATCCGCCAGACCACGGTGACCTGGCCGCTGGCCGCCGTCAGGGCCCCGTGCTTGGCCGCGTTGACCATCAGCTCGTGCAGGGTCATGTGCAGCGCCACCGCGGTTTCCGCCGTCAGCGAGATGGCGGGGCCGCGCGCCGAGAAGCGCGGGTCGGCCAGGCCGCCGAACGGCTGCAGCGCGGCCTCCAGCACGTCGCGCAGGTCGGTGCGGCCCCAGGCGCGGCGGGTCAGCAGCTCGTGGGCCCGAGACAGGCCCATCAGCCGGGACTCGAACGACTCGGCGAAGTCGGCGGGCGAGGGGGCGGTGCGCAGGGTCTGGCGGGCGATCGACTGCACCGAGGCCAGGGTGTTCTTCACCCGGTGGTCCAGCTCGCGCAGGAGGAAGGTGCGCCGCTCCAGGGCCTCGTTCAGCGAGGCGTAGAGGTTGGCGTTCTCGATGGCCGCCGCCGTGGCCCGGGCCATGGCCTCCAGCTTCATCACCGTGTCGACCGACGGCGTCTGGCCCACGGCCCAGTAGGCGCCGATCGCGGCGATGGGGTCCTTGGCGCGCACCGGCGTCATCACCAGGCTTTTGACGAAGGTGGGGCGATAGGCGTCGTGCGGGATGCGGTCGTCGAGATAGATGTCGGGGATCACCACCGTCTGGCCGTGGATCATGGCCCAGCCCGAGATGCAGGCGGTCATCGGGAAGCGCTGGCCCTTCCACATCGGGCCGATGGCGTCCTCGTCCAGATACCAGCACAGGTCGCCGTCGCGCAGCACGAAGCAGACGCCGTCGGCTCCGGAGATGCGCCGGGCGGCCGAGCGGACGACCGCGGCGACATCCTCGATGGTGCGCGTGGCCGACAGCGCCTCGATCGTTTCGACCAGGGTGATCAGGGCGGCGTGGTCGGCCTGTTCCGAACGCTCGGCGTTCGCGACGTTTAGCACTCTTGGCGTCCCAGATACGCGTGTCCCCGAGCCGCCAGCCTAGCATCGGCCGATGTCGCGGCAAGGTGGAGTCTATGCTTAACGCTCGTCGAACGCGGTCATCCGGCGCCCCGCCGGAGAAACCGCGCGTTCAGTCGGCGGGCAGTTCCTCAACGACTTCAAGGCGCGAAGCGTTGGGACCCTGGGACAACTCCCGCGACAATCGGTCGCGATCCAGCGCCCCCTCCCAGCGGGCCACGACAAGCGTGGCCACGCCGTTGCCGACGAAGTTGGTCAGGGCCCGGCACTCGCTCATGAACCGGTCCACGCCCACCAGCACGGCCAGGGCGGCGATGGGGATGTCGGGCACCACCGCCAGGGTCGCCGCCAGGGTGATGAAGCCCGCGCCCGTCACCCCGCTGGCCCCCTTGGAGGTCAGCATGGCCACGCCCAGCAGGCTGGCCATCTGCAGGAAGCTGAGGTGGGTGTTGGTGGCCTGGGCCAGGAACAGGGTGGCCAGGGTCATGTAGATATTGGTGCCGTCGAGATTGAAGCTGTAGCCCGTGGGCACCACCAGCCCGACCACCGATTTCCGGGCCCCCAGCCGCTCCAGCTTCTCGATCAGCTGGGGCAGGGCGCTTTCCGAGCTGCTGGTGCCCAGCACGATCAGCAGCTCTTCGCGGATATAGGCCAGGAACTTCAGGATCGAGAAGCCGCAGGCCCAGGCGATGGCGCCCAGCACCACCAGCACGAAGACCAGGGCGGTGACGTAGAAGGTGGCCACCAGGGCGCCCAGCTGGATCAGGCTGTGCACGCCGTACTTGCCGATGGTGAAGCCCATGGCCCCGAACGCGCCCAGCGGCGCCAGCTTGACCACCACGTGGATGATCCCAAAGAACAATCGGGCCAGGTCGCTCATGCCCGCGGCCATCCGGTCGCCGAACTCGCCCATGCGGGTGCAGGCGAAGCCCGTTAGGACGGCGATCACCAGCACCTGCAGCAGGTTGCCCTCGGCGAAGGCGCCGAAGAAGGTCTCGGGGATCAGGTGCAGCAGGTAGGCGACCAGCCCCTCGCCGTGATGGGCCTTCTCCAGGTAGCCGGCGGCGATCTTGGGATCGAGGTGGGCCGGGTCGATGTTGAAGCCGTGGCCCGGCTGCAGGATGTGGCCGACCAGCAGGCCCACGAACAGGGCCAGGGTCGAGACCACCTCGAAATAGACCAGGGCTTTCACGCCCACCCGCCCGAAGGCCTTGATGTCGCCCATGTGGGCGATGCCGCCGGCGACGGTCAGGAAGATCACCGGGGCGATCACCAGCTTGACCAGCTTGATGAAGGCGTCGCCCAGCGGCTTCAGCTGCACCCCGACGTCCGGCCACAGCGCCCCGACCAGCACGCCCAGGGCGATGCCGATCAGCACTTGGACATAGAGCGTCTTCAGCGGCCGCAGCAGACCCATGGCGTATCCCCCCTTTGAACGACGCCGCGGCGACCCGTGAAGCTTTTCCGGCCCGGGGTTCGCACGCCCGGAAACTTGCGCTATGCACCCTGACCCGCGCAAGCGTGGCCCGGTAGCTCAGCAGGATAGAGCAGCGCTTTCCTAAAGCGAAGGTCAGGGGTTCGAGTCCCTTCCGGGCCGCCAGGCGGCGCCTCCCCCTAATGCTCCTGCCCCGGCGCGAACAGGTAGATGCTGGCGGCGCCGACCATGAGTCCGCCGTAGGTGAGCATCAGGGCGGCCTGGGTCGCGGCGAGGGCGGCCTTCACCTTGATGTCCTCGGCGATAGCGATCGGCAGTTCCAGGATGCCGCCGGTGTTGAACGCCAGGTTGCCGAAGGTCTCGGGCAGCAGGGACTTGTAGGTGGTGTCGAAGGCGCCGTGGTTCTGGAGCAGGTTGGCGATCACCGGCAGGTTCCAGGCGATATTCAGGAAGGTCTCCAGGAAGGCGAACACCTCGCCGGCCGGGACGCTGGCCGCGTAGCGGATGGCGACCATGCTCTTGAGGAGGCTCAACACGGTCAGGATGTTGTTCAAGTCCGCGGCCGCGTTGTCGGTCGACGTGTTGATGATCGAGGCGATGTTGGGCGAGACGTAGGTGAAGTTGCCCAGGGCGGCGATCGTCGCCAGGGTCGCGAGATAGGGCAGTCCCGGCGGGGCGTCCTCGTCGAACGCGAAGCGCTGGATGTTGCCGACCGTGACCAGGACGATCCCGCCGAACAGGGACCCGACGCCGGTCGCGAAGGCGAAGATCTTGAGCTTGTCCTGGTCCAGCACCGGGGCGGCGGCCTTCGGGCCAGGATGGGGCGCCACGACGAACTGGGCCTTGATCGCGTCGAGGTCGCCGGCCGCGATCAGCCCCTGGGTGAAGGCGTCGTGCCTGGGGAACGGCGCGCGATGGGCGGCGGCCTTGTAGACCAGGGTGACGGGGATGGCCGCGACCAGGCAGACTACGTCCAGGAACGACAGGTCGTCGCCGGTCAGCTCCTTGTACAGCCAGGACAGCACGGGGATGTGCAGCCGGTGGGCCAGGGTGTCGACCACCCCCGCCGCCAGCTGGGCCAGCACGTCCAGCATCGTGACCAGCACGTTCTCGCCCGACTGCAGGAGCGTGTCGGTGAAGATCGCCACCAGGCGCTTGAGGATGTCGGTGAGGCTGAGGCTGCTGAACTGTTCGAGGATGTCGGTGCGGATGGCGTCGACGGCCGCGGCCAGGGTCTCGCCCTCGGCCTCCATCAGGTGGATCAGGTCCTGCAGGATCGCCTCGGCCGGCGTGGCGGGCGACAGGTCGCTGGAACTGGACGCGCAGCCGCCCTTGAAGTGGTGGACGCCGAGGTTGGCGGGGGCGCTGTTCAGGCCGGCGACGGGCGGGTTCGACGCCAGGGTCGCCCCGGCGCTCTGCTCGAAGTCGGGGATGTCGGCCCAGCCGTCGAGCGCGCTCCGCATCCGCTGGAACAGCGGCTGCAGATCGGCCTTGAAGGTCTCGATCTCCGAGACCGCCGCCTGGGCCAGGCGCAGGAGGACGTTCTTCAGCACCCGGTGGGTGACCAGGATGTCCTGCCATTCGAACAGGAACTGCAGGAACAGGATGACGTCTTCGACGGCCACCTTGATGGCGTGGTAGATCCAGGTCGCGGCCGCCACGACCGCCTCCACGCCGTCGAGCACGCCGTGATAGACCGCCTCGCCGATGGTGGCCACGAACAGCCAGGCGCCGTCGCTGGCGTCCTCGACCAGCTGGATCGCCGCCTCGACGCCCGACTCCAGCCAGCCGAACAGGTCGCCGACGTCGACCGCCATGCCCTCGCCGATCCCCGCCGCCGCCAGGGCCGCCGTCCGCGACGGGGGCGGGGCGAGCGCGGCCGGGCGAGCCTGGGGGAACGGCGCGGCGGCGACCTTGGCGTAGGCCTTGGCCAGGCACTGGTTGGAATAGGCCACGCGGTCCAGGTCGCCCTTCGAGGTCCCGGCCGGGATGAAGGCGCGGCTGTTCCCCTGGCGGTCGACGATCTGGGCCGAGCGCAGGCTGTCGGCGGTGGTGTACTGGGCGTTGCGCGCCCAGGCCGCGTCCAGGGTGTTGATGGCGAGGTCCGGCTGGCCGTCGACCGAGGCCAGGAACCGCGTGCCGGCCAGGCTGGTGGTCGTCTCCACGATCGTCACCGCGCCCTGGGCGTCGGTCAGGACGTCCACGGGCGACGGGCCGACCAGGTAGTAGAGGTGGTTGATATAGACCGAGGTGACGTTGGTCGCGGTCAGCCTCACGGCCAGGTTCCGGGCCGGCCGGCCGTCGGCGTCGGTGACCTGGAGGTGGGTGGTGTAGCTGTGGATCGCCGCCGAGGCCTGGGTCGTGTCGCGGGGCGGCAGGGTGATCGGCCGCCGGGCCCACAGGCCGGTGGTCGGCGACTTGACCAGCTTGGCCAGCCCGTCCCCCGTGTGGGCGAAGAAGGTGTTGGCGCTGTAGGCGCGGTCGACGAAGGGCGAGATCGCGTCGACGCCGGTCAGGATCGGCAGCGGGGCGCTCCACGCCGCCGCCTGGGCCTGCCGGCCCAGCGGACAGGTCAGGTAGAAGACGGTGTCGTCGCCGTTCAGCCCCCAGACCGTCACCGCGTCCTGGGCGGCGTAGGCATGGAGGGCGCGCACCGCCGACAGCAGGGGATGGGCGGCGACCGGCACGCCCTGCGCCTGGTCCTTCTGGTTGTCGCTGGCGAACCAGTAGAGGCCGCCCGCCGCCGCGACATAGAGGTCGGAGGCGCCGTCGGGGTTGCGCGCCACGGCGATCGCGTCGGCGACGAGGCCGCCGGGCAGGTTCAGCCGCGACGGGAGCGCCGGCAGCGACGGGTCGAAGACGTTGTACAGCGGCGTGTAGACCAGCTGTCCCGAGGTCCCGACGGTCCCCTTGGTGTAGAGCCCGTCGACGCCGAACGCGTGGGCCGCGCGGCCCAGGCGGGAGACGTAGTCCTTGGCCTGGATGTCGACGGCCAGGTCGTGCGGCCGCCACTTCGGCGCGGCGTCGGCGGCGGGGTCGAGATAGTAGCGCGACAGGAAGCCCACGGGCTGGGTCGGGTCGCGCAGGATATCGACGACCACGTATTCGGCGTCGCTGGCCTCGCTGATCAGGACGTCGGCGATCCGCAACGGGCTGGGCGGATCGATCGGCTGGCCGGCGCCGTCGACCGCGTCGAACGGCGCGGCCGTCCAGGCCGGGGCGGCGGTCCAGCCCAGGTCGGACTCCGAATTGCCCAGGCTGAGATAGAGGTGGTCGCCGGCGTCGTCGCCGACCACCACGGCCAGGTGGATCCGCGCGCCCGTCCCGTCCGGCGCCGCCGCCTGGGCCGCGCCGAACGCCTTGACCGAGGCCTTGCCGCCGAAGGCGCTGGCGATCAGCGCGCCGCCCAGGTCGACCTGCCGCCAGCCGTGGGTCTGGCCGGGCGCCTCGACCGTCAGGTTGAACGTCCCGCCCGTGCCCAGCGAGAACAGCAGCGAGGCCCCCGCGTCGGTCTGCAGGGCGACGAACTTGTCCTGCGGCAGCAGGACGTCCGCCTGGATGTAGTTCTCCATCAGCTCGGACGAGGCCGCGATGGTGTAGCCGCTCATGGCGCGCCCTCCGTCAGTTGGGGTTGACGTAGGTCAGCCGCGCCGTGAGGTCGTGGCCGTCCGAGAAGTACAGGTCCTTGAACGTGAAGGCCTCGTTCCCCGGGAAGACCCAGGCCCGGTAGCCGTTGATCGTGGCGGTCAGGTCGTCGACGTAGCGGGTGAAGGCCCTGTCGATATAGGCCGCCAGGCTGTCCTCGACGCTGGTGAGTCCCGCCTTGAGATGGCCCTCGAGGCCGAGCAGGCCGACCAGGCCCCTGGGGTGGAAGTCCCATGCCTTGGCGTGGGAAACGGTCCCGTTGGTCTGGGTGACCTGCAGGACACCGTTCTGGTCGACGCCGAGCGTGTAGAGCACCGTCAGCTTCTTGTCGTAGTAGGGCGCGTAGGGCAGGTCGATGAACGAGGCCAAGCCCTCGGTGTGCTTGAAGGACATGGAGGCGACCGCTTCCACCCAGATCCGGATCTGGTTGCCCCTCACGCCGACCCGGCCGGTCAGGGCGTAGTCGTAGTTGCCCCAGATCCTGACGGCGTGGCTCGCGCTCGTGGAACTGTCGTGCGAGGGGGGACAGGCGAAGTCCAGCGACAGCAGGTCGTTGAAGCCGTCGGGAGAGGGCAGGCCGACCAGGGAGATGGGCGCGAAACCCCGCGGCGCGCTGGCCGGGGCGGTGGAATACTTGATCGTGAAACTCTCGCCCGAATGGCTCAGGTGCACATTGGTGTCGAGGCAGAGGGCGCCGACCTCGGCGTTGACCAGCTGGGCCAGGTAAGCGGCGAAGACATCGCGCCGGACCGCCTGCACGCCCGAGAAGGCGTCGACCTCGTTCAGCTCCACCCAGTTCCAGGCGAAGGGCACGGGGATCGGGGCGGTGGTCGATTGCGAGCCGACATAGACCAGGGCCGCGGCGTTCGACTGGGCCGGCGTCGGGTTGCTGATGGGATGGCCGTTCTGCAGGAGGGGCGAGACCTCCCGCGACACCGCGCCCAGCTGCAGGGTGGCGGACCGCGGCGCCGTCACGGTGAAGCTGTAGCTCAGCACGGGGTCGCCGCTCTGCTTCAGCTGGGTGAAATAGGCGCCCAGGAACACCGCGGAGATCATGTTCCAGAGCACGGAGCCCGATGAAAGGCCCTCGATCTGGGGGACGGTTTCCAGGATCGCGGTGTCCAGGTCGAGGAACAGCTTCTGGATCGTGAAGGCGTTGGGCGCGGCGTGCTGCAGATCGATGATGCGCTGCTGTACGGCGGGCGGGACCCGGGAGTTGGGATCGATCGTCGTGATGTCCAGAGAGACGTTGGCCGAGAAATACCAGGGCGTCCCCGAGCCGCTGGGCTGCGACGTGTTGGTCCACTTCATGTGCGTCGGCCCGATATACTCGATGCCGACGATCTGGAATTCGGCGCAGAGCAGGTTGAACCGAACGGGGGCGCCGGCGCCCGCGCCGAACGTCACGATCGGCGGCAGGTCGGCCAGCGGCATGTCCGGCAGGCCCAGTCGGGCCTTGACCGCTCCGACGAAGCCGAGCGCGGCCAGGTTGACCAGGCGGGGGTCCTTCGGGTCGGCGTCCGGGGGGATCGTGAACGGGTCGGCCCCCTTCGCCTCGGTCACCAGCGTCTGGTAGTCGATCGGGACGAGGTCGCCGTTGGCGTCGTAGACGTAGCAGAGGACGACCTCGGGGGCGGCCAGGCCCGCGAGCAACTGCTTGAGCGTGGCGTTGACGCTGGCCTGGGTCACCGCGACCACCAGGTCGAAGCCGTAGCGCGGATCCGACAGGTTCGACTCCGAGACGCTCATCGGTCACATCCTTGCTCGACCACGGGCCCAGGGTGCGTGCGGCCGGCGCGGCTCGCGCCCTCGGTTACGCCTTTCGAATTTGTACTGTAAGTTGTTATTTGTCGATACTCGTTTCATGCGAGTATAGGCGTCTGTTACTGATGTCTCGACACGGCGGACGCCGAAGCAGGCGCCGAACCAGCGGGATGGGCGCTGTCGGCCACCTGAACCCCGCCGCCGGCTTCGGTCCCTGGCCTGAAGGGGACGCCCTGGTCGCCGCCCTCCGCGGCCGGTGAGCGGCGGTGCAACGCGCGGTGTTTCCTCAGGAATTGGCGCTGGGACGCGCTTGGCGCGAGTCGTATCGCCGCCTCGCGCGGATAGGGACAAATTGTCGCTCCCCCGCAGGTTGTCCTGTTTACCTTAATTTAATCGCGCCCTCACAAGCTTCCGTACAAGATAAATATCCCAGATAACGGTGGTATTTATTTGTTCCGGGGGCTGAATTTATTGTCGGGCGTCGAACACAACCTGGTATCATTTACCGGTGACCTGACGGTCGCCAGTATTTCTCAAGCTCACGCCGAGCTTGGAGCCGCCTTGGGACAGGACGGCCCCGTTGTCGTGGACATCGACGGCGTCAGCGAAATCGATCTGACATTCGTCCAACTGCTCGAATCCGCGCGCCGCAAGGCCGCCGAGACTGGACGTAACCTTACGTTGCGTCAGCCCGCCGGCGGCGCAGTACTGGAAGTGCTGCGACGCGGCGGCTTCCTCGACGATCAAACCTCCGAGCGCACGCAGTTCTGGCTGCAAGGGAACGCCCAATGACTTCGATCCTCACCGTGGACGACTCCGCCAGCATCCGTCAGGCGATCAAGATCGCCCTGAGCGGCGAAGGCTACGCCGTCACCGAGGCGGTGAACGGCCAGGACGGCCTGGACAAGGGTTCGGCCGGCGGCTTCGACCTGATCGTCACCGACCTGAACATGCCGGTCATGGACGGCCTGCAGATGATCCGCGAGCTGCGCCAACGCCCGGCCGGCGCCGGCGTGCCGATCCTGTTCCTGACCACCGAGTCCGACGCCGAGATCAAGGCGCAGGCCAAGGCCGCCGGCGCGACCGGCTGGCTGACCAAGCCCTTCGACCCCGAACAACTGGTCCGGGTGGTCAAGAAGGTCCTGGCCAAGTGAGCGGCCTCGATCCCATCGAGACCTTCCGCCAGGAAGCCCAGGACCTGCTGGAGGAGATCGAGCAGGGCCTGCTCGACCTGGCGCATCGTCCCGGGGATCGAGACCTGGTCGACGCCGTCTTCCGCGGCCTCCACACCCTGAAGGGGTCGGGGGCCATGTTCGGTTTCGACGCCCTGGCCGCCTTCACCCACCACTGCGAAACCGCCTTCGACCGCGTCCGCAAGGGCGAGGTCGCCGCCACGCCCGAGCTGGTCGGCGCGGTCCTGGCCGCCCAGGACCACATGCGCGCCCTGGCCGAGGGCCGTCCCGCCCCGGCCGAGGCCGGCGAGGCCCTGCTGGCCGAACTGCGCCGCGTGGTCGAGGCCGCGGGCCAGCCCGACGGCGCCGCCCCCGCCGCCGCGCCGTCGGAGCCCGGCCTGAACCGCTGGCGCGTCCGCTTCAGCCTGCCGGCCGACGCCCTGGTCAACGGCACCCGTCCCCTGCCGCTGCTGGACGAGCTGCGCGAGCTGGGCGAGTGCGCGGTGGTCGCCGTCACCGACGCCGTCCCCGACTTCGACGTCCTGGTCCCCACCGAGTGCCACCTGGCCTGGGACGTGACCCTGGTCACCAAGCACGGCCGCGACGCCATCGAAGACGTCTTCATCTTCGTCATCGACGACATGACCCTGGACATCCAGGACCTGAACGCCGCGGCGCAAGCCGAGGCGGCCGCCGAGACCCTGGAAGTCGCGCCCGCCGCCCAGGACGCCGCGACCCCGGTCGAGGCCGCCGCCAACGAGGGCCGCAAGGCCGGCGGCGACACCGTGCGCGTCCCGGCCGAGCGCCTGGACGAGATGATGGACCGCGTGGGCGAACTGGTCATCGCCCAGTCCCGCCTCAAGCAGCTGGCCGCCTCCAGCAGCGACATCGCCCTGCGCGCCGTCGCCGAGGAGATCGAGCGCCTGGCCGCGGAGATGCGCGACACCATGATGGTGGTCCGCATGGTGCCGATCGCCCAGCTGTTCGGCCGCTTCCGCCGCCTGATCCACGACCTGGCCCGCGACACCGGCAAGACGATCGAGCTGTCGACCGAGGGCGAGACCACCGAGCTGGACAAGACGGTGATCGAGCGCCTGGCCGACCCGCTGATCCACCTGATCCGCAATTCGGCCGACCACGGCCTGGAGACCCCCGAGCAGCGCCGCGCCGCCGGCAAGCCCGAGGCCGGCCACATCGTGCTGGCCGCCCGCCAGTCGGGCGCCGAGGTGGTGATCACCATCACCGACGACGGCCGCGGCGTCGACCGCGCCCGCGTCCGCGCCAAGGCCGAGGAGAACGGCCTGATCCAGCCTGGCCAGGTGCTGAGCGACAGCGAGCTGCTGCAGCTGATCTTCGCCCCCGGCTTCTCGACCGCGGCGGCGATCACCAACCTGTCGGGCCGCGGCGTCGGCATGGACGTGGTCAAGAAGACCATCGAGGGCCTGCGCGGCTCGATCGAGATCACCAGCACGCCGGGCGCCGGCTCGGTCGTCTCGCTGCGCATCCCGCTGACCCTGGCGATCATCGACGGCCTGCTGGTGCGGGTCGGGACCGGCCGCTACGTGATCCCGCTGGCCTCGGTCGAGGAGTGCGTGGAGCTGTCGGTCGAGCAGGACGTGCGCTCGACGGGCCGCAGCCTGATCACCCTGCGCGACCAGCTGGTGCCGTTCATCCGCCTGCGCCAGATGTTCGCCACGGGCCTCGAGCCCGATCCCCACCAGAAGATCGTGGTGGTCTCCACCGGCCAGGCCCAGGGCCAGGACCGCGTGGGCCTGGTGGTCGACCAGATCCTGGGCGACCACCAGACCGTCATCAAGGCGCTGTCGCCCTTCCACGCCGATGTCGGCGCCTTCTCGGGCGCGACGATCCTCGGCGACGGCGGCGTGGCCCTGATCCTCGACATCGCCCACCTGGTGGCCGCCGGCCAACGCCAGGACGCGCAACTGCGCGCCGCCAGCTGATGAAGGGCCCGGACATGACCGCCGAAACCCCCACTGAAGCCATCGAGGCCCTGACCTTCGACCTGCGCGGCGAGACCTTCGCCCTCGAGGCGGGGCTGGTGCGCGAGGTGCTGGACCTGCTGCCCGAGACCGGCGTGCCCGGCGCGCCGCCGTTCGTCGGCGCCGTGATCAACTTCCGCGGCCGGGTCATCCCCCTGGTCGACCTGCGCGTCGCCTTCGACATGGAAGTCGCCGAACCCACCATCGACAGCCGCATCGTGGTCATCGAGTACGACCTGGACGGCGAGGCCACCCTGATCGGCCTGCGCGCGGACAAGGTCCACGAGGTCACCGCGATCGACCGGGCCGTCACCGAGGAAGCCCCTCGGGTCGGCCTGAAGTGGCGGTCGGACTTCATCCGCCTGTTGGCCCGGCGGGCCGGCGACGTGATCGTCATCCCGGACCTCGACCAGATCTTCGCCGCGCGCGGTCAGTCGACCGCCAACGTCACCCCCATCAACGCGCTCCAGTCCTGAGCGGGAATCCCACCATGCGCTTCACGATCAAACTCAAGCTCGGCCTGGCCTTCGGTCTGCTCATCGCCATGCTGATGGGCGCGACGATCTTCGCGGTCGCCAGCCTCGGCTCGCTGAACAGTTCGCTGAAGGCCGTGCTCGACGGTCCGGTGAACCAGCTGGCCGCCGCCCAGCGGCTGAAGACCTCGTTCGTCGAGATGGTGCGCTCGCAGAAGAACCTGATCCTGGCCACCAGCCCGGAGAAGATGCGCAGCTACGAGGCCGACATCCTGAAGTTCCGCAAGGAGTTCGAGACCGAGCTGGCGGAGTCGACCGCCGAGGCCCCCGCCGCCGACAAGGGCCAGTGGGCCGAGCTGCAGGGCGCCTGGGACCAGTACGCACCGATCGAGGCCGAGGTCCGCAAGCTGGCCATGGACAACCACGCCGACGAGGCCGCCAAGCTCTCGCAGGCCCCGTCGTCCAGCCAGATCACCGCCGCCCTGCGCAAGTCCACCGCCACGCTGGTCGACCTGCAGCAGACCCACCTGGTCACCGCCGAGAACGCCGCCGAACGCGCCTACGCCATGACGCGCAACGTGCTGATCGTCGCGGCGCTGGTCGCCCTGATCCTGGCCGGCGCGGCGGCGTGGTGGATCTCCACGACCATCAGCCGCGGCCTGCGCAAGGTGTCGGACGTCGCCGAAGCCGTCGCCCTGGGCGACCTGAGCGTCACGGCCAGCGTCACCTCGAACGACGAGATCAAGGACCTGATCGACACGGTCGGCCGGATGACGGCCAACCTGAACGCCACCGCCGGCCTGGCCGACCAGATCGCCGACGGCGACCTGACCGTCGACCCCAAGCCGCTGTCGGACCGCGACACCCTGGGCATCGCCCTCCAGCGCATGGTCGAGCGCCTGCGCGGCGTAGTCGGCGACGCGATCTCGGCCTCGGAAAACGTCTCGGCCGGTTCGCAGGAACTGTCGGCCGCCTCGGAGCAGGTGTCGCAAGGCGCCACCGAGCAGGCCTCGTCGGCCGAGGAGGCCTCGGCCTCGATGGAGGAGATGGCCTCCAACATCAAGCAGAACGCCGACAACGCCGCCCAGACCGAGAAGATCGCCCGCCAGTCGGCCAACGAGGCCGAGGTGTCGGGTGAAGCGGTCAACCGCGCCGTCGAAGCCATGCGCACGATCGCCGAGAAGATCGCCATCGTGCAGGAGATCGCCCGCCAGACCGACCTGCTGGCCCTGAACGCGGCCGTCGAGGCCGCCCGGGCCGGCGAGCACGGCCGCGGCTTCGCCGTGGTCGCCTCGGAAGTCCGCAAGCTGGCCGAGCGTTCGCAGACCGCCGCCACCGAGATCGGCGCCGTCTCCTCGGACACGGTCAAGGCCGCCCAGTCGGCCGGCGACATGCTGACCGCCCTGGTGCCCAACATCCGCAAGACCGCCGAGCTGGTGGCCGAGATCAGCGCCGCCTGCCGCGAGCAGGACATCGGCGCGGCCCAGATCAACGAAGCCATCCAGCAGCTGGACAAGGTGACCCAGCAGAACGCCTCGGCGTCCGAGCAGATGTCGGCCACCTCCGAGGAGCTGGCCGCCCAGGCCGAGGAGCTGCAGACCTCGATCGCCTATTTCCGCCTGTCGAACGGCGGCCAGGCGTCGCGCAAGTCGGCGGCCCCGGTCGTGCGCCTGCCGGCCCGCGCCGCCGCCAAGCCGGCCGCGCCCGCCAGGGCTCCGGCCCGCAAGACCGCGCCGCGCGCCGTCGCCGTCCAGCAGGCCCGGGCCCAGGGCTTCGCGCTGGACCTGAACCAGGGCGGCCCGGACGCCGACGACCGCGAATTCACCGAATACTGAGGACCGCCGACCGGCGATCCACCTGACGACGTCGAGGGGACTAGACCATGCGCTTCACGATCAAACTGCAGCTCGGCCTCGCCTTCGGCGTGATCATCGCCCTGTTGCTCACGGCCACCCTGTTCGGGATCAACAGCCTGTCGTCCACCAACCGCGACATGAACGCGCTGGTCGACGGCCCGGCCACGCGCCTGCGGGCGGCCCAGCAGCTGAACATCCACATGCTCAACGTGGTGCGGGCCGAGAAGAACATGGTCCTGGTCGACACCCCCGAGGAGGTGAAGACGCTGGAGGCCTCGATCGGCAAGGAGAAGCAGGCCTTCGACGCCCTGCTGACCAAGACCGAAGGCCTGGCCACCGCCGAGGGGCGGCCCAAGTGGCAGGCCCTGGGCGACGCCTGGGAGCGCATGATCGCCGCGCATGAGCAGGTCTACGCCCTCGCCGCCTCCAATCGCGACGCCGAGGCCACGGCCATCTCGATGGGCGAGGGCCGCAAGGCGGTCCTCGAAGCCTCCGCCCAGGTGCAGGAGCTGGTCGAGCTGTCGCAGGCCCAGATGGACGCGGCCACCGACAACGCCGACGCCGACTTCGCCAAGGTCCGCACCAGCCTGATCATCCTGGCGGCGGTCTCGCTGCTGATCGCGGTCGGCGCGGCGCTCTACATCTCGATGGCGGTGAGCAAGGGCCTGAACCGGGCTTCGGACGCCGTGCGCGCGGTGGCCGAGGGCGACCTGACCAAGACCGTCGACATCACCACCAAGGACGAGATCGCCGACCTGCTGGGCCATGTGAACGTGATGATCGAGCGCCTGCGCGGCGTGGTCGGCGACGCGATCTCGGCCTCGGAAAACGTCTCGGCCGGTTCGCAGGAACTGTCGGCCGCCTCGGAGCAGGTGTCGCAGGGCGCCACCGAGCAGGCCTCGTCCGCCGAAGAGGCCTCGGCCTCGATGGAGGAGATGGCCTCCAACATCAAGCAGAACGCCGACAACGCCGCCCAGACCGAGAAGATCGCCCGCCAGTCGGCCAAGGACGCTGAAGTCAGCGGCGAGGCGGTCAACCGCGCCGTTGAGGCCATGCGCACGATCGCCGAGAAGATCACCATCGTGCAGGAGATCGCCCGCCAGACCGACCTGCTGGCCCTGAACGCGGCCGTGGAAGCGGCCCGGGCCGGCGAGCACGGCCGCGGCTTCGCCGTGGTCGCCTCGGAAGTGCGTAAGCTGGCCGAGCGCTCGCAGACCGCCGCCACCGAGATCGGCGCGGTGTCGTCCGACACCGTCAAGGCCGCCCAGTCGGCCGGCGAGATGCTGACCAGCCTGGTGCCGAACATCCGCAAGACCGCGGAACTGGTGGCCGAGATCAGCGCCGCTTGCCGCGAGCAGGACATCGGCGCGGCCCAGATCAACGAGGCCATCCAGCAACTGGACAAGGTGACCCAGCAGAACGCCAGCGCCTCGGAAGAGATGTCGGCGACCTCCGAGGAACTGGCCGCCCAGGCCGAGGAGCTGCAGGCCTCGATCGCCTACTTCCGCACCAACACCGCCGGCGCCGCCCCGCGTCGCCAGGCGGCCCGCCCGGCCGCGCCCGCCAAGCGCCCCGCCGCTTCGGCGCCGCGCAAGCCGGCCGCCTCGGCTCCGGCCCGCCAGACGGTCGCGGCCCAGCAGGCCCGGGCCGGCGGCTTCGCCCTGGACCTGACCAACGGCGGCCCGGACGCCGACGACGCCGACTTCCGCGAGTACGCCTGATGGCTGTCGATCGCCAGTTCGTCACCCTGGGTCTGGGCGCCGAGGTCTTCGCGGTCTCGGTGGCCCATGTCCGCGAGATCCTCGACTACCAGGCGCCGTTCGCGATCCCGGAAGGGCCCGACTACCTGATGGGCCTGACCGACGTGCGCGGCCGCGGCACGCCGACCATCGACCTGCGCCTGAAGCTGGGCCTGCCCGCCGTCGAGCCGACCGGCGCCACGCGCATCCTGGTGCTGGACGTGCCGCTGGAGGACCGCCTGCTGTCGCTGGGCCTGATCGCGGACCGGGTGATCGAGGTCGTCTCGTTCTCCGAGGACCAGATCGAGGGCGCGCCCGACATCGGCGTGCCGTGGCGCTCGGAATACATCCAGGGCGTCGTGCGCCGCGACGTTTCGGCCGGCAAGGGGGGCTTCGTGGTGATCTTCGACCTGGGCCGCCTGCTGACCAGCCAGGACGCCGCCGCCCTCAGCCAGGCCGCCTAAGGCCAGAACGCGCCCGGCGGCCCCGAGGGCCGCTCGCATGACCAGCGGCGCGACAGACGCCGTGAACGGAGACGACCGTGTCGAGACAAGCCGCCGCCGTGCAGCAAACCGCCGAACCCGAGCAGCTCACCGCTCGGAATTTCAATCGCCTGGCGACGTTCATCCACGACTACAGCGGCATCAAGATGCCGTCCAACAAGCGCACCATGCTGGAAGGCCGCCTGCGCCGCCGGATGCGGGCGACGCGGATCGCCGACGTCAACGCCTACTGCCGCTACCTGTTCGAGGAGAACGGGATGGAGGCCGAGGTCATCCACCTGATCGACGCGGTGACCACCAACAAGACCGAGTTCTTCCGCGAGCCGGCCCATTTCGACTTCCTGGTCGCCAAGGGGTTGCCGGCCCTGGCCGGGAAGGGCAAGCGCGAGATCAAGGTCTGGAGCGCCGCCTGCTCGACCGGCGCCGAGCCCTACACCATCGCCATGATCCTGGACGAGTTCTGCGAGAAGCAGCGCGGGCTCGACTATTCGGTCCTGTGCACCGACATCTGCACCGAGGTGCTGGACCAGGCGATCGCCGGCCGCTTCTCGGAGGCCATGATCGAGCCGGTCTCGATCGCCCGCCGCCAGCGCTATGTGATGCGGTCGCGCGACGCCTCGCGCAACGAGGTGCGGATCAAGCCGCAGCTGCGGTCCAAGCTGGCCTTCGGCCGCCTGAACCTGATGGACGACGCCTATCCGATCGAGACCGGCCTCGACATCATCTTCTGCCGCAACATCCTGATCTATTTCGACAAGGCCACCCAGGCCAAGGTGCTGACCCGCCTGTGCAACCATTTGGCGCCTGGCGGGTATCTGTTCCTGGGCCACTCGGAGTCGATCGTCGGCATCGACCTGCCCGTCGTCCAGATCGCCAACACGGTCTTCCAGAAGCGATAAAAACGATGTCCGTGGTCCGCAAGATCCGTGTCCTGATCATCGACGACTCGGCCACGGTCCGTCAGACCCTGGCGTCGATCCTCGAGGCCGATCCGCAGATCGAGGTGCTGGGCGTGGCCTCCGACCCGTTCGTGGCCGCCCGGCGGATCGCCGAGGAGATCCCCGACGTCATCACCCTGGACGTCGAGATGCCGCGCATGGACGGCATCACCTTCCTGCGCAAGCTGATGGCCCAGAAGCCGATCCCGGTGGTGATGTGCTCGTCCCTGACCGAGGCGGGGTCGGAGACCCTGCTGCAGGCGCTGGAGGCGGGGGCCGTCGACATCATCCTCAAGCCGAAGATGGGCGTGGCCGACGCCCTGCTGGAGTCCAAGATCCGCATCTGCGACGCGGTCAAGGCCGCCGCCGGCGCCAAGCTGGCCGGGTCCAAGCGGCCGGTCCCGCAGTTCACCCGGCCCCACCACCACGAGCCGGAGAAGAAGCTGACGGCCGACGCCATGCTGCCGCCGCCGGTGGCGACCCGGGCGATGGCGCGCACCACCGAGAGCGTGGTCTGCGTCGGCGCCTCGACCGGCGGCACCGAGGCGCTTCGCGTGCTGCTGGAGGCCCTGCCGCCGGACTCGCCCGGCATGGTCATCGTCCAGCACATGCCCGAGAAGTTCACCGCCTCGTTCGCCAAGCGGCTGGACAGCCTGTGTGCGGTCGAGGTCAAGGAGGCCGAGGACGGCGACACCGTGCGGCGCGGCCGGGTGCTGATCGCCCCCGGCAACAAGCACACCCTGCTCGAGCGCAGCGGCGCCCGCTACTATGTTTCGGTCAAGGACGGCCCGCTGGTCTCGCGCCACCGGCCGTCCGTGGACGTCCTGTTCCGCTCGGCCACCCGCTCGGCGGGCTCGAACGCGGTGGGCGTGATCATGACCGGCATGGGCGACGACGGCGCGCGCGGCATGTCCGAGATGAAACAGGCCGGCGCCTACACCCTGGCCCAGGACGAAGCCACCTCGGTGGTGTTCGGCATGCCCAAGGAAGCCATCGCCCTGGGCTGCGTGGACCGCGTGGTCCCGCTGCAGGGCCTGGCGGGCGAAGTGCTGCGGGCGGCGCACCGGTAGGGATCTGCGCTTCCAGGACCTTTCAAGGTTCGTCATCCTCGGACTTGTTCCGAGGACCCCTCTGTCGGCGGGTTTGCCGTTTGCGGTTGGTCCGCGACCTCATCGCCTCACGGATCTTCCTTCTTCGCGGCTGAAGCAGGGGTCCTCGGAACAAGTCCGAGGATGACGGAGCTTTTAGGCGGTCAGAACAGGACGTCGTCCTCGTCGTCGGCCGGGGCCGCGACCGCGACCTCGGTCGCCGCTTCCATGGCGGCCAACCCCTCGGTCATCGCCCGGTGGACCTCGCGTTCCTGGGCCATGGTGTACTGCTTGGCCAGCCTGGCCAGCAGCGGGTGCAGGGCCGGGGCGATGTCGTCGGTGGGGATCTCGGCGTCGCCGGCCATGTCCAGCAGCTGGTTGGCGGCGGTGTCCAGCACCGAGCCGATCTGCTTGTGCAGGTCGCTGCGCTGGGCGGCGCGACGCAGCAGGTCGACGACGTCGGCGCCCTGGCGGGCCACGGCGTCCAGCGCGGTGTCGACCCCGTCGCCGGCCTTGCCGATCCGGGCCACGGCGCCGCTCAGCACCGAGGCGGCGGCCGCGGCCTTGCCGTCGTCGCCCGAGCGTCCGGCCTCGCTGCGGCCCAGGGCCTCGGCGGCGTCGAACAGGCCTTCCAGCGAGCTGGTGGTCTGGGCGGCCGACTTCTCCAGGTGGATGGCGTGGGCGCGCAGCTCGACGGCGATGACGCCCAGCGGCTTGCCGGTCTCGCCGATGCGGGCGCATTTCAGCGTGGTGTTCAGCGCCATCATCTGCACGTCGGCGCGGATGTTCTGGATGCCGGCGATGCGCTCGGTCAGTTCGCGGGCCGAGACGGCGGCCGAGCGGCTGACCTCTTCGGCCGCCTGCTCGCCGGCGGTCATGTCGCCCACCAGCCCCAGGGCCTGTCCGACATTGCCTTCCAGGTTGCGCAGGAAGTTGGTCTCGGCGCCCCCCATCTGATCCGAGCCCTGGCCCGAGGCCAGGTCGCGCAGGCGCAGCAGCTCCACCGCGTCGGCGGCCATGCCGACCACGCTCTGGTTGATGCGGGCGACCTCGCGCTCGAAGTCCTCGGTCATCGCGCTGAGCTGGGCGCCCAGCAGGCGGTGGACGAAGGCGTGGGCGCGGGCGCGCGGCTCGGCGTCCAGGGCCGAGATCTCGGCGGTCTCGTCCAGATACTTGAGGCCGGCCTGGACGTGCTCGATCCGCTGGCGGGTGATGTCGCCGATCTGCAGGGCGGCCAGGCCGCCGCCGACCTTCTTCTGGACGTCGCGGGCCAGGGTCGCGACGCTGACGGCGACGCTGGCGATGCGGGCGTGGTGGTCGGCGATGGCGGCGGCGCTGGCCGTCAGGGCGTCGGGCACGGCCGGCAGCAGCTCGGCGCAGTGGCGGGCCAGGTCCTGCTCGTGGGCCAGGGCGCCGCGCAGGGTGTGGTCCAGCCCCATCAGGTCGGTGTTCAGCGCGTCCAGCTGGGCGCCGCCCATCTCGATGCAGTCGTAGATCTCCTGGGCGAAGATCGCGAATTCCGGACCGGCCGCGGCGATGCCGCCCGAGGTGATCTTGATGTTGATCGCGAAGACCCGGAGATAGGCCAGGTGCTGGCGCATCTCGGCGATGCGGCCGGCCAGGCCGTCGCTGAACTTGACCAGCTCACCGACCCGGTCGCGGCGGGCGCCGAGGCTGTCGGGCAGGGACTTCAGGGTCTGGGCCGCCTGGGCCAGTTCGCCGGTGGTCGTCGTCACCGTCTCGGCGTCGAGATTGGCGCGGATCGCGTCCAGGCCCGCGATCAGCGAGCCGACGCCCTCGACCGCCCGCGACAATACGTCGCCGGCCTCGAGGAAGCGGGTTTCCACCACCTGGCGGGCGGACTCGAGCCGCGCGCCGATCTGCGCGCCGCCGGGGGCGGGCGAGGTGGCCTGGAAAGGCGTTGCGAAAGCCGCGGAGGAAGAGGCCAAGCCCATGAAATCGCCGGATGATTTACACTGTCCCGACTATGCGCCGGGATTAGCGAAGGTCGGGTAAAGATCGGGCGCTTTTTCCGGCCCGGCGGCGAGGATCAGGCGGTTTCCGCGACCGGTTCCGGCGCGGCCTGGACCGCCTCGAAGGCCTGGCCGATGGCGGCGAACAGCATGGCGCTGGTGATCGGCTTTTCCAGGTGCAGGTCGGCCCCCGCCGCGCGGCTGGCGGCCATGTGCTCGGGGCGGGCGTTGGCGGTCAGCATGATGATCGGGGTGCGGGCCGCGCCGGTCGCCGCCTCGCGCGCCCGGATCGCCCGGACCGCGTCCAGCCCGTCCATGACCGGCATCTGCATGTCCATCAGGATCAGGTCCGGCGTCACGGTGGCGCAGACCTCGACGGCCTCGGCGCCGTTCTCGGCGGTGTAGATCTCAGCCACCTCGGCCAGGATCAACTCGACGATCTTGCGGTTGGTCGGATGGTCGTCGGCCACCAGGATGCGGGGCATGTCCAGCGGTTCGAGGTCGGCCTCGGCGGTCGCCTCGACGACCGGCTCGTGATGGGCGGCCAGGGGCAGGGTGAACCAGAAGGTCGAGCCCTGGCCCGGCGCGCTGTCGCACTCCAGGGCGCCGCCCATCAGCTCGACCAGCTCGCGCGAGATCGCCAGGCCCAGCCCGGCGCCGCCGAACCGGCGGGTGAACGAGGTGTCGGCCTGCTGGAAGCGGTCGAAGATGCGCGCCTTCTGGGCGGCGTCGAAACCGATCCCGGTGTCGGACACCGAGAACCGGGCGCGGCCGCCGGCGTCGACGTCCGCGACTAGGGTGACCCGGCCCGCGTCGGTGAACTTCACGGCGTTGCTGAGCAGGTTGGTCAGCACCTGGCGCAGGCGGTTGCTGTCGCCGACCACCGTCAGGTCGGCCTCGGCGGCGACCTCGACCGCCAGGACCACGCCCTTCTCCTCGGCCCGCAGGGCGCAGAGCGCGCCGACCGAGCGCGCCAGGTCGCCCAGGTGGAAGGGGCCGTTCTCGACCGTCACCTGGCCCGCCTCGATGCGCACCAGGTCGAGGATGTCGGACAGCAGGCGCTCCAGCCCGCGCCCGGACTTGAGGATGATGTCGACCAGCTCGCGGGCCCGCGGGTCCAGCGCGCCCTTGGCCAGCAGGTCGGCGCCGGCGACGATGCCGTTCAGCGGGGTGCGGATCTCGTGGCTCATATTGGCCAGGAAGGCGGTCTTGGCCTGGCTGGCCTGCTCGGCCTGGTCCAGGGCGGCGCGCAGCGAGGCGGCGGCCGACCGGCGGGCGGTGACGTCCTCGGCCAGGGTGATCAGGTGGCGCGCCCCGACGTCGTCGTAGGTGGCCAGGGTCTTGGTGGTGAAGTAGCGCGAGGCGCCGTCGGCGGTCTCGCCGAAGACCTCCTCGGACAGCTGCATCTCGCCGGACGCCAGGACCTTGGCCTCGATCTCGGCGGCGTGGGTCGCGATCGCGGGCGGCAGGACCTCGGACCCTCGCTTGCCCACCGCCTCGTCGGCGACCACGCCCAAGGCGTCCTCGGCCGCGCGGTTGATCAGGACGTAGCGGCCGTCCTCGACGTTCTTGACCGTCAGGGGCGAGGGCAGCAGCTGGATGACCGTGCGCAGGAAGCCCTGGGTCTCGACGGTCTGGGTGACGTCGCGGGCCGTCGCCAGCAGGCGGACCACCTGGCCCTCCGGACCGAGGATCGGCGAGATGGTGGTGTCGCAATAGGTCCGGGCGTGCTGGGCCTCGCCCAGGAAGGCGCGGAAGCGGGCGACCTGTCCGGCCACCGCGACGTTGAACGACCGGTCCAGCGAGAAGCGGCTCTCCTCGGGCCAGATCGTCCGCCAGGCGGCGGAGGAGGGGCCGGGGTCGGCGGGGAACATGGCCTGGGCGCGGCGATTGGCGTGCTCGATCGCGCCGTCCAGGCGCAGGATCCAGGCGCAGTCCTGGCTGGCGTCCAGCACGTCGAGGGCGCCGTAGCCGCTCTGATCGCTGGGGGTTTCGCCGTGCACGTCTCGCGGTCCCTTTGGATGAACTCCGGTCGCGATTTCCCCGAGGGGCGGCCAGGAGCGCCATAAGGCCATGCTTGGCTGAAAAGACTCTTAAGCGCCGGGAATCCGCGGCCGGGCGGGCTTCGCCCGACGCGCGGAGGGCGGCGCGCAACCTATAATATTGACTTACTCGTTAGTCAGTATTGACTCCGGCGAAGCTGCGATGCGATGGTCACGTCGTTCGTCGAACAGCGTCACCAAGGGCGCGGCGGCGACAGGGGAGGGATATCAATGAGTCGTTTTGCCTATACGGCGTCGCTGATCGCCTTGATGGCGGCCGCCACGCCCGCGATCGCGCAGACCACCACCGGGGCGCCGCGCGAGACCGCCGCCGTCAGCACCGTCGAGGAGGTCGTGGTCACCGCGACCCGTCGGAAGGAACGTCTGCAGGACGTGCCGCTCAGCATCACCGCCTTCTCGCAGGCCGAACTCACCCAGAAGGGCGTGGTCGGCTTCGAGGGCATCGCGCGTGAAACGCCCGGCGTGGTCCTCAACCAGGCCAGCAGCAACAACGCCCGCTTCACCGTCCGCGGCATCTCCACCAACGGCTGGGGCGCGGGCCTGCAGACCACCACCACCGTCTATCTGGACGAGCTGCCGCTCACCACGATCGGCAACACCGTGACGCTGGACCCGGCCATGTACGACGTCGAGCGCGTCGAGTTCCTGCGCGGCCCGCAGGGCACGCTGTTCGGCTCGGGTTCGTTGTCGGGCGCGCTGCGCGTCCTGACCAAGAGCCCGGACACGACGGGCTACGCGGCCTCGGTCCAGGCCGACCTCGGCTACACGCCGGACGGCGACGGCGTCCGCCAGCGCTACAACGCCATGGTCAACCTGCCGCTGGTCAAGGACCAGCTGGCCCTGCGCATGGTCGGCTTCTACCGTGACGAGGACGGCTACATCGACAACCTCGGCACGGGCGTGAAGAACGCCAACGCCCTGAAGGACGTCGGCGGCCGCGCGGTGCTGCTGTGGAAGCCGAACGACCGGCTGAGCGTCAAGCTGCTGGCCTCCTACGAGGACAGCGACCCCAAGGACGCGGCGATGACCACGCCGTCGCTGGGCGACCGCAAGCGCTACAGCACGATCCCCGACCAGTACACGACCAAGACCCAGGTCTATAACGGCACGCTGGAGTACCAGTTCGACGGCGCCCGCCTGACCAGTTCGTCGACCTATTCGATCGGCAAGGGCCTGTTCAACGTCGACCTGGCCGGCACCTTCAATCTGGCCATCCCGTTCTATCTCTACGACAGCTACACCTCGAAGGCCTTCGTCCAGGAGACGCGGCTGGCCTCCGACACCGGCGGCAAGTTCGACTGGGTGGCGGGCGGCTTCTACCTGCACCGCGACACCGACCTGGTCGGCGAGGACCGCTCCAGCGCGGCCTACCTGGCCAGCCACCACATCACGGGCCTGCCGGGTACGACCTTCGCCAAGTTCGGCAGCGACACGCGCACCTACGAACTGGCCGGCTTCGGCGAGCTGACCTACCACCTGACCGACAAGCTGCAGGCCACCGGCGGCGTGCGCTACGGCAAGTACGGCGGCGAGGTCGACGTCTATCCGGGCTTCAACACCGCCTACTTCACCTACGCCCTGTTCGGCATCTCCGGACCGCTGGCGGTCGTGCCGACCCCGGCGTCCTACGCCAAGTACCCGTCGGCGAAGAAGGCGTCGTGGAAGGCCAGCCTGACCTACAAGCCGTCGCACGACCTGACGACCTACGCCACGGTGTCCACGGGCTACCGCACGCCGGTCTACAATTCGCGGGCCGGCAGCGTCAGCACGGTCGATCCGACCGACCTGGTCATCCCGGCCGGCGCGGGGTCCGACAACCTGGTCAACTACGAGATCGGGGCTAAGGGCCGCTGGCTGGACGGTCGCCTGACCGCCAACCTGGCCGCCTACTACATCGACTGGAAGAACATCCAGGTGCAGGCCAACCGCCAGTCGGACTCGGTGCAGTTCGCGACCAATGTCGGCCGCGCCGCCAGCCGGGGCATCGAGGCCGAGACCGCCTTCTCGCCGGCCGAGGGCTGGGTGTTCGGCGTGAACGGGTCGATCAACAAGGCCAACGTCACCGAGCTGACCCAGCAGGAGGCCACCATCTCGGGGGCCGTGGACGGCGCGCGCCTGGCCTCGCCGCACCTGCAGGGGACGCTCTACGGCACCTACAGCTACAGCCTGGGCGGGACGGCCACCGGCTTCACCAGCGTCCAGATCCAGCACGTCGGCTCGTTCCCGAACGGCTTCCCCAACACGCCGGGCAAGGCCGGGGTCGTCAGCCCGCTGTACGACCACACCGACAGCTACACCTACGCCAACCTCCAGACCGGGATCCGGTACGGCAAGGTCAACGCGATGCTCTACGCCGAGAACATCGGCAACAGCCGCGCGGTGACCTACATCCACCCCGAAGCCTTCGTCTACAGCCGCTACTCGATCGTCCGCCCGCGCACCTTCGGGCTGCGGGTCGGCTACGACTTCTGAGCGGGAACTTGACCACCAGGGCGACCCTCCCTTGCCTGTCTCCCGTCGCCATCCCGGCGGCGGGAGACGTCTTCTCGGGCATGGCGGAGTCCGTACGGCCGGGGCACGTTGACGCGCCCGCTGCAAAGCCGATACCCGAAGAGCGATGACCAGCACCGATCACGTCGAACCCCAGACCGCGCCCGCACCGGCCCGCGCCCGCAAGCACAAGGCCCGCGTGCGCGAGGAGTCGATCGAGCGCATCCTGGACGCCGCCGAGCAGCTGTTCGCCGAGTTCGGCTATCACGGCGTCACCCTCAAGGACGTGGCCGCGCGGGTGGGGGTCAGCTCGACGCTGATCCATTACCACTTCAACGGCAAGGAAAGCCTGTACGAGGCGGTGTGGGCGCGGCGCGCGCCGATCTCGGCCCGCAACCGCCTGGAGGCGATGCGCCGCTACGCCGACGAGGTGGGCGACAGGGTGACGGTGGAGGGCGCGCTGCACGCCTGGATCGACACCGACCTGAACGTCCAGATCCACGACACCGAGCAGTGGATCGCCTTCGGCAAGATCAGCGCCCAGGCCAACAGCGCCGCCGGCTGGGGCGCCGAGAAGATGACCAAGTACTTCAACCCGGTGGTCCTGGCCCTGATCGACCTGCTCAAGAAGGCCATGCCCGACTGCGACGAGGCGACGATCTTCTGGGGCTACCACTTCGTGTCGGGCGCCATGACCCACAACATGGCCCGCACCGGACGCCTGGACGAGCTGTCGCACGGCCTGTGCTCGTCCGACGACTTCATCTCGATCCGCCGGCACATGGCCCGGTTCATGGCGGCGGGCTTCGAGGCGATCTGCCGGGGCGCGCCGGTCGACGCGTGAGCGCGTCCGGAAGACAAGGAAGCAAGCGATGAGTGAGCGTGGCGCCGGCGTCCTGGCCGGCCTGTTCGACCTGCGCGGGCGGGTGGCGATCGTCACCGGCGGCTCGCGCGGCCTGGGGCTGCAGATCGCCACAGCCCTGGGCGAGTTCGGGGCCATGGTCGTGCTGGTCGCGCGCAAGCAGGCCGAGCTGGATGCCGCCGTGGCGGAGCTCAACGAACAGGGCCTGGCGGCGGCGGGCTTCGCCGCCGACCTGGGCGCGCCCGACGCGGCCCCGGCCCTGGTCCGGCAGGTGTTCGAGCGCTTCGGCCGGATCGACATCCTGGTCAACAACGCCGGCACGGTCTGGGGCGCGCCGGCCGAGGACTATCCGCCGGAGGGCTGGAACAAGGTCATCGACCTGAACGTGACCGGCCTGTTCCAGCTGACCCAGGCGGTGGCCAAGACGGCCTTCATCCCGCAGGGCAAGGGGGCGGTGGTCAATGTCGCCTCGATCGAGGGGCTGCAGGGCCACCATCCCGACCGGCCGGGCACCATCGCCTACAACACCGCCAAGGGCGCGGTGATCAACATGACCCGGGCCCTGGCCGCCGAATGGGGCCCGCGCAACATCCGCGTCAACGCCCTCGCGCCCGGCTATTTCCCGTCGAAGATGACGGCGGCCACGGTCGAGGCGCATGGTGACGAGATGCTGCGCTGGACGCCGCTGGGCAAGCTGGGCGGGCCCGCCGACCTGATGGGCGCGGCGCTGTTGCTCGCATCCGACGCCGGCGGCCACATCACGGGCCAGACGCTCGTGATCGACGGCGGCGCGACGATCATCTGAGGCCTTCCGCATGACCACTCCGCTGCTCGATCGTCGCGACGTCGATTTCCTGCTCCACGACTGGCTCCAGGCCGGGGTCGACCGCGAGACGGTCGATGCGGTGCTGGACCTGTCCCAGACCCTGGCGACCGACGCCTTCCTGCCGCACTTCAAGCGCAACGACGTCGAGGAACCGGCGCTGGTGGACGGCCAGGTCCGCATCTGTCCGGCGATCGGCGAGGCCCTGGCCCAGTACGCGGAGCTGGGCCTGTTCTCGGCGGGCTTTCCGGAAGACCAGGGCGGCCTCGGCCTGCCCTATCTGGTCTGCGCCGCCTCGTTCGCCTTCTTCGCCGCCGCCAACGTCTCGACGGCCGCCTATCCGATGCTGACGGTCGCCAACGCCCGGCTGATCGCCACCTTCGGCTCGCCGGCCCAGGTCGAGGCCTTCGCCCGCCCGCAGATCGAGGGGCGGTGGTTCGGCACCATGTGCCTGTCCGAACCCCAGGCCGGCTCCAGCCTGGCCGACGTGCGCACCAAGGCCACGCCCGACGGGCAGGACGCCCTGGGCGAGCGCTACCGCCTGGCCGGCAACAAGATGTGGATCTCGGGCGGCGACCAGGACGTCAGCGGCAACATCGTCCACCTGGTGCTGGCCAAGGTCCCGAACGCGGACGGGACCCTGCCCGAGGGGACGGCGGGCATCTCGCTGTTCATCGTGCCCAAGGTCCTGCCGGACGGGACCCGCAACGACGTCGCCGTGGCCGGGCTGAACCACAAGATGGGCTATCGCGGCACGGCCAACTGCCTGCTGAACTTCGGCGAGCGGGACGGGGCCGTGGGCTGGATCGTCGGCGCGCCGGGCGAGGGCCTGCGCCAGATGTTCCAGATGATGAACGAGGCCCGGATCGGCGTCGGGGTGGGGGCGGCGGCCCTGGGCTATCGCAGCCACCGCCTGGCGGTCGACTACGCCCGCGAGCGGCTGCAGGGGCGTCCGCCCGGCCGGCGCTCGGGTCCGCCCGTCGCCATCATCGAGCACCCCGACGTGCGCCGGATGCTGCTGCAGCAGAAGGCCTATGTGGAGGGCGCCCTGGCCCTGTGCCTCTACTGCGCCCGCCTGGTCGATACGGCCGAGGGCTCGGAGGCCGACGCCGCCCTGCTGGGCCTGCTGACGCCGGTCGCCAAGACCTGGCCCTCGGAATACGGCCTGGCGGCCAACGACATCGCCATCCAGGTGCACGGCGGCTACGGCTACACCCGCGACTTCGACGTCGAGCAGCTGTGGCGCGACAACCGGCTGAACCCGATCCACGAGGGCACGACGGGCGTCCAGGGCATGGACCTGGTGGGGCGCAAGATCCTGTCGGACGGGGCGGGCCTGCCCGTGCTGGCGGCGAGGATTTCCAGGACGGCCAAGGCCGCCGAAGGGGTTCCCGCCCTGGCGGTCCACGCGCGCGCCCTGTCGGAGGCCTGGCGCTCGGTGGTGGCCACGATCGAGGTGCTGCAGGGCGAGGACCGCCGGTCCGCCCTGGACAACGCCACGGCCTTCCTCTGGGCGTTCGGTCACGTGGTGGTGGCCTGGCAGTGGCTGGACCAGGCGGTCGCCGCCGCCGACCTCACCGACCGCGATCTGGCCGACGGCAAGGCGTGGGCGTGCCGCTTCTTCTTCGAGTGCGAGCTGCCCAAGGTCGACGCCTGGCTGGCCCTGGTGGCGGCCCGAAGCGACGTGGCGTCCGGGGCGCCGGAGCGGATTTTCTAAGAGACGCTCAGGGGCGCCTTGCCCACCCAAAACCGTTGTCATCCCGGAAGCCCCGCAGGGGCTGTCCGGGACCCAGGGGACTGGGCTGGTGCTTTGCGGTTCCCCTGGGTCCCGGACAAGCGCTGCGCGCTTTCCGGGATGACAACAGGAAGGGGAGCGCTCCCCTTCAGATGAACCGCCCCCTCAGATCAGGTTCGCCCGCGCGATCCGGCCCAGGTGTACGGCGCTGGGCCGGGGTGTGCGCTGGAAGGTCTTGCGGTCCACGGCCACCAGGCCGAACGGCACGCCGTAGCCGGACGTCCATTCGAAATTGTCCAGCAGCGACCAGTAGAGATAGCCGTGCACGGGGATGCCCTCGTCCAGGCATTGGCGCACGCCGTCCAGGGCCTGGTCGATGAAGGCGATCCGGCGGGCGTCGTCGTTGGTGGCGATGCCGTTCTCGGTCACATAGACCGGCTTGCCGATCGTCCGGTGGGCCCAGCGGATCGTGTTGGCCAGGGCCTGCGGATAGAACTCGTAGCCCGACAGGGTCAGCTCGGCGTCCTTGGGCGGCGGCCGCACGCCGTTCTCGTCGACGACGAAGCGGGTGTAGGTCTGCACCCCGAAGAAGTCGGCATGGGTGCGCGCTGCCTCGACCCAGTCGCCGTACAGCCGGCGCTGATAGACCTCGACCAGGGCCGGATCGGTGGCCGACTGGATGTCCTGGGTGGTCAGGGTCACGCCGACCGGCAGCGACGGCCGCGCCTGCTTGATGGCGTCGTAGGCGCGCTTGTGGGCCTCGATCATGATCGGCGTCACCACCTGGGGATCGGCGTAGGCCAGGCGCGAGAAGCGCGGCGAGTCCGTGGCCTTGGCCGCCGCGGCGATGGCCGCCTTGACGAACGGGATCGCCGACTGGATGCCCGGCATCAGGTCGACCAGCAGCCGGATATTGGCTTCGTTGAAGGTGGTGACCTTGTCCATCAGCGGACCCAGGCGCTCGACCACCTTCTTGCAGTAGCGGGCGAAGAGCTCGGGCGCGTCGGCGACCTCGAAGCCCCCGCGCTGGGCGAACCACAGGGGCGTGGTGAAATGGTTCAGGGTCACCATGGGCTTGAGGCCGCGCGCGCGACAGGCCTCCAGCATGCGGGCGTAGTGGTCCAGCTCGGCCTCGGAGAAATGGCCCTCGCTGGGCTCGATCCGCGCCCACTCCACGCCCATGCGGTAGCAGTTCAGGCCCAGGCCGCCGGCGATGGCGAAGTCCTCGGCGTAGCGGTGATAGCTGTCGCAGGCGTCGCCCGAGCGTTCCTTGAACATGCTGGGCTGGATGTTCTCCATCAGCCAGGCGTCGCTGTTGGTGTTGCCGCCTTCGCTTTGATAGGCCGAGATCGCCGTGCCCCACAGGAAGCCCGGAGGCGCCGGGCGCTTGGTCTTGGCGGCCGCGTCGGCGGCGGTCGGCGCCAGGGTCGGGGCGAGGGCCAGGGCCGCGCCGGCCAGGATGTCCCGGCGTCCGACGCCGGAGGTCTTGTGGGTGCTCATGGTCGTCTCCCCCTGTTTGTTCGGATCGTACGCTGAAAAAGAAAAGGGGCGGGCGCCGTGACGCCCGCCCCGAGGGAGGAAGGAACTTAGAAGCTCTTCTTGAGGCCGATTTCGAAGGTCCGGCCCAGCGGGTTGCCGGTCCACGGGTCGTAGCCGAACTCTTCCTGGGCGGGCGGGGGATCGCGGTCGAAGATGTTGGCCGCCGTCAGGGTCAGGGCCATGTCGCCGGCCAGCTCCACGCGGTAGGTGAAGTCGGTGGTGATCCAGTTCTCGCCGTCCTCGCCGTACTGCACGCCGGCCCGCTCGTCCTTGACGGCCGAGACGAAGTTGACGCCCAGGCGGAAGTTCTGGCGGCCCAGGCCGTAGTTGACGCCGAGGTTGGCGCGCCACTTCGGGGCGGCCTGGGCGAAGGTGGCGAAGTTCAGCGTGCCCAGCCGGTCGTCGCCGGTCGAGATCGTCACGCCGTCCAGGGTGGTGGCCCCGGTCCGCAGCTCGGTCACCCGGGTGGCGGTCAGGTTGACGTCCAGGTCGCCCGGGCCGACCGGCAGGCCGTAGTTGGCCTGGATGTCGAAGCCCTTGGTGGTCTGGCCCGGCCCGTTGCCGTAGCGGGTGGACACCGCCGAGAAGGTCCCGACGCCGCTCATCCCGACCACGCAACCGGCGTTGAAGGTGATGCGGGCCAGCAGCGGTTGCTTGGCCGGATCGCAGGTGGTGATCGTGCCGCCCGCGCCGTTGAACACCAGGCTGGCGATCTGGTTCGGGTCGGCGACCTGGCCGATCTGGTCCTTCGTCTTGATGTCGAAATAGTCGACGATCAGGCGGAACTTGTGGTCGTCAGCGAAGCCGCGGCTCTGCCAGATCGCGCCCAGATTCGAGGTCTTGGCGGTCTCGGGCTTGAGGTCGGCGTCGGTGATGAACTGGGCGGCCAGCCAGTTGCTGGCGGCGACCGTGTAGGTCCGCGCGGCCACCGTGATGGCGCCCGGCGTCACGCCCAGCGGCGGGGTCTGGTAGTTGGTGCCGTACGAACCGCGCAGGGTCAGGGGACCCCAGACGTTCCACTTGCCTGACACCTTGTAGACCGTCGCGCCCAGGTCGTTGGAGAACTTCTCCTTGCGGGCGGCCAGCTGGATGTCGACGTTCGAGAACAGCGGCACCTGAAGCTCGCCGAACAGCGAGTACTGGCTCTGCTCGGCCTGCGACGGCAGGGTCGGGGCGAACAGGACGAACGGGCCCGGCGCGTCGGGCGTGCAGCCGCGGAAGTTCGGGTCGGTGGTCGGCGTCGGCGTGGGGCTGAGATTGCCCGAGCCCGCGCCGTTGGCGCTGGTGGTGCTGGTCGGCCACTCGCACTGGACCGAGCCGTTGTTGAAGGCGCTGGGCACGTTCACGCGGTTGGCCAGCGACCGGTACTGGGCGCCGAGGGCCCAGCCGATCTCGCCGCCGGGCAGCTTCAGGCCCGACTGGCCGTTGAACACCAGGTCGGCCGTGAAGTTGTGGCTGAGGGTCTCGACGGCGCGCGGATCGAACATCCACAGGGCCAGGTCCTTGGGGTTCTCGTCGCCGGCGACGTAGTTGGGGTTGGAGAGCCCCAGGACCGGCTGGCCCTTGAACGAGCTGGAGAAGGGGTTCCAGTACAGGCAGCCGTTCTTTCCGGCGGCGGCCGCGTTCTGGGTGCCGAAGCGGGCCGGGTCCAGGTCGGTGGCGTGGCAGTTGGGGCCGCCGAAGCCGTTCAGGGCTTCCTGCAGGCGGAAGCCGATGGTGTCGGCGTGGGTGTTGTAGTTGTAGGCGTCGTTATAGGTCAGGGCGAAGTCGTAGCCGACCTTCTTGGCGAACGGGGCCAGGTCGCCCAGGTCGCCGTTGATCCCGCCCGAGATGCGCCAGACCTTGTTGTCGATGCGGTCGGCCACGCCGAAGCCGTCGCCGCCCGAATAGTACGGATTGCCGCCGTGGCCGAAGAGGCGATAGGTCACCGGCGTGAAGCCCTGGGCGCCGACGATGCCGTTGCGGGCCGCGAATTCGGCCGCGAACGGGTTGCTGATCGGCACGTAGAACTGGTTGACGGCGCCGGTCGCCAGGGCCGGGCCGCGCGACACCGGCTGGGCCGGCGACCCCATGACTTGGGGTAGCGTGACGCGTCCGTAGGACGCGTCCATGTGGAACTTCATGGAGTCGCTGATGTCGGCCTTCAGCTGGGCGTAGAGCCGATAGGTGTCCTGGTTCTCCACCAGCCGGTAGTAGGGGATGTAGTTGTAGGCGCAGGTGAAGTTGTTGTCGTAGCGGCCGCCGACGGCCGCGCAACTGGCGGCGGTGAAGTCCGAGACGATGCCGCCCACGGCCGGGCCCCATTCGCCGGTGTCGGTGGCGCTGGGAACGGCCGGCAGGGCGCCGCGCGGAATCCAGCCGGTCAGGTTGGTCAGGGTGGACCACGGCGCGGGATTGTAGCCAGGCCCCGGCTTCAGCGAGGCCTTGGTGAACTCGCGCTCCATGGTGTTCAGGCGCGAGCGGTGCTCGTACTCGGCCGAGACCAGCAGGTTGACCTTGTCCTCGCCGATGCCGCCCATCACGCCGACCGAATAGTCGCCTTTGGAGCCGTCGATGTACTTGTACTGGCCTTGCGCCTCGAGGCCGACGAAGCGGTCGCGGGTGATGAAGTTGACGACGCCGCCGGTGGCGTCGGCGCCGTAGATCACGGCGGCGCCGTCCTTGAGGATCTCGGTGCGCGCCAGGGCGATCGACGGCATGTTGGCGGTGTTCTGGTTCATCCGCCGGCCATTCAGCAGGATCAGCGTCTTGTCCGCGCCCAGGCCGCGCAGGTTGTAGTTCACCGAGCCCACCAGGGCGGGGCCGCCGAAATAGTAGGACTCGCCGGTGGTCGGGCCCGAGATGGTCAGGCTCTTGGCGAACTCCAGGGCCGACGGCGAGCCCTGCTTCTCCAGCGCCTGCTGCGAATAGACCTCGACGGGGAGGGCGGCGTCCAGCGCCGAGCCCCGGATGTTGGAGCCGGTGACGACGATTTCCTCGACCTGAGTGGCCTTCTCCGACGAAGGCGGCGCGTCCTGGGACCAGGCCGGCGACGCCAGACCGGAAATCCCGATCAGCAGCGCGAGGCCGGACACGCTCGTAAGCCCGATTTTCATGTGGCGTTCTCCCCTCGGGAATGAGTCTCTCAGACGCTCATTCTCACAAGAGTGAACGTTGCTATATTTGTTGCAGCGGTGTCAATCGGGGATCATTTGAAGAAATGGTCGTAGATCGACGGCGAGGCGTTGCCGTTATGGGAACATTGACACGAGCGCGTCCGGCCCCGACTAGGCGGGGGCTGGGACCAGGAGGACGGGTTGGCGGGAGCGACGGCTGAGGAGATCAAGGCGGGGCGGCGCACCAAGGCCGAGCAACGCGCCCAGAGCCTGGAGCAGATCCTGGACGCGGCCGAGTACCTGTTCTCGCGCAACGGCCTCTACGGCGTGACCCTGCGCGACGTGGCCCAGCGGGTGGGCATCCACACGACGCTGCTGAACTACTACTTCAAGGACAAGGTGAACCTGTTCGAGGCGGTGTTCGCGCGCCGCGCCGGGGTGACGTCCGGGCGGCGGATGGTGGCCCTGGAGGAGTACGAGCGGGCGGCGGGCGACCAGCCCACGGTCGAGGGCGCGCTGCACGCCTTCCTCGATACGGACCTCGACCTCTATTACGAGGGCGGCGAGCACTGGATGAACTACGCCGCCTTCTGCGCCCGGGTCAGCAACACCCCCGAGGGCGCGGCCCTGATGGACGAGCACTTCGATCCGGTCGTGCTGAAGCTGGTCGGCATCCTCAAGCGGGCCCTGCCGGCTTACGACGAGGAGGAGATCTTCTGGGGCTATCATTTCGTCAGCGGCGCGCTGATGAACACCCTGGCGCGGACGGGCCGGATCGACCGGCTGTCCAGCGGGCGCTGCCACTCGGATGACTTTCCGGCGGTCAAGAAGCGCATCGCCCGGTTCATGGCGGCGGGCTTCATCGCCCTGAAGGCGTGAAGCCCGCGCACCGTCAGGCCGCCCCCACGGCCCCGCCGGCCCGTTCTTCGCGTTCGTTTCGGGCGAAGATGCGGGCCAGCCACAGGAAGAGCGCCACCGCCAGCACGTAGAACGGCACCAGGGTGTAGAGCGCCATCTGCAGCGAGTTGTGCGGATGGCTGGCGCGGAAGAAGTCGCTGGCCGCGCCCACATAGGTCGGGCCAAGGCCCAGGCCGATGAAGTTCATCACCAGCAGCAGCAGGGCGCCGGACATCACCCGCTGCTCGGGCCGCACCTCCTGCTGCACCAGGGTCACGGCCGACGACAGGTAGAAGTAGTTCAGGAAGGTCGGGCCGCACAGGAAGGCCAGGGCCAGGGGCCAGGTCGGGGCCCAGACGAAGCCGATATAGAAGGGGATGGCCAGGGTCAGCGAGATGACCGGCGCCATGGCGTAGGCGACCTTGGACTTCTGGGTGAAGCGGTCGATCACCCGGCCGGAGACGAAGATCCCGGCGCTCATGCCGATCCCCACCACCAGGGCGTACCACAGCGCCACGTCGTGCAGGGCCATGCCCTTCTCGCGCATCAGGAACAGGGTGGTGAAGTTGCCCAGGCCGTAGGTGACGAACTGGGTCGCCCCGCTGCCCAGGGCGGCCAGCACCAGGGTCGGGCGCGAGAAGAACATCTTCAGCGTCGACCAGAAGCCGGCCTTCACGGGAGCCGCGCCGGCCGCGCCGTCCAGACCGCCGCGCGGCGGCTCCTTGACGACGAACGGCAGGATGGCCGCCGTCACGACGCCGATCACGCCCAGCACGATGAAGGCGTGGCGCCAGTCGAAGGCCGCCGCGATCGCCGCGCCGAAGGCGATGCCCAGCGCCGCCCCGATCGGCGGGCCCAGGTTGTAGATGCCCAGCGCCGTGCCGCGCCGGCCCGGCGGGAAGTAGTCGGAGATGATGGCGTAGGAGGGCGGCACGCCGCCGGCCTCGCCGAAGCCGACCGTCATCCGCGACACGGCGAACTGCGCGTAGTTGGCGGAGAACCCGCAGGCGGCCGTCGCCGCGCTCCAGATCCCGCAGGCCAGGGACAGCACCGCCACGCGGTTGGTGCGGTCGGCCAGCCAGCCCACCGGGATGGCGATGAAGCAGTAGAACATCGCGAAATAGAGGCCGCCGATCAGGCCCAGCTGGCCGTCGGTGACGTGCAGGCTGTCCTGGATCGGCTTGGCCAGGATCGACATCAGCTGCCGGTCCAGGAAGTTCAGCACATAGACGAACCACAGCACGGCCAGGACGACCCAGGCGCGGCCGCCGACGGCGGTCGGGCGCGCGGGCTCGTCGATCTGGCGGGGGGAGGGCGAAACGCTCATCGGCCGGCCGCCGGGCGTCGTCGGCCCACCTGGACCTGGGGCGCGCGGACGGGGCCGCCACGCGTTGCACGGGTGATCTTCAAAAGGTTTCCTCCCAGCCGCCGTTTTTCGAGCTTGGCTTTCCCCGAGCATGCGCTCAAAAGGGATCGAAGATCAAGTTCACACGCATGAGAGTGAACATTGACAGCAGGCGGACTCGTCGGGCACGCTGGGTCGCAGCGTCGGCGCCAAGGATCGACGCCTGAAACGGGGAGGAAACATCATGCAGGCTGGGAAAAGGTCCATGGGTTCGCGCGTCCGCCGCGCTCTGGTCCCCGTGCTTTCGGTCCTCGCGCTTTCGGCTCCCCTTTCGACCTTCGCGGCGCCCGCCCTGGCGGCCGCGCCCGTCGTCCAGGCGCCGGCCGGGGCGCTGCGCGGCGTAGAGCAGGACGGCCTGCGGGTGTTCAAGGGCGTGCCCTACGCCGCCGCTCCCGTCGGCGCGCTGCGCTGGAAGCCGCCGGTCGCCGCCCCGGCCTGGAGCGGCGTGCGCGACGCCCTGGACTTCGGTCCGGTCTGCTACCAGCCCAAGCCTCGTCCCGGCGGCATCTACAGCTCGACCCTCAAGGCGATGAGCGAGGACTGCCTGTCGCTGAACGTCTGGGCTCCCGACAACGCCAAGAAGGCCCCGGTGCTGGTCTGGATCCACGGCGGCTCGCTGATCGGCGGGGCCAGCAGCGAGAGCATGTACGACGGGACGGCCCTGGCCAAGCAGGGCCTGATCGTCGTCTCGATCAACTACCGCCTCGGCGTCCTGGGCTACATGGCCCACCCCGAGCTCAGCGCGGAGTCGCCCGACCACGTCTCGGGCAACTACGGCCTGCTGGACCAGATCGCCGCCCTGAAGTGGGTGAAGGCCAACATCGCCGCGTTCGGCGGCGACGCCTCGAACGTCACCATCGCCGGGGAGTCGGCGGGCGGCCTCAGCGTCATGTACCTTATGGCCTCGCCGCCGGCCCGCGGCCTGTTCCAGAAGGCGATCGCCCAGAGCGCCTACATGGTCTCGACGCCGCCGTTGCGCGAACCGAAGTACGGCCACGTCCCGGCCGAGGCCATGGGCGCGGCCACGGCCGGAAAGCTGGGCGCCAAGAGCCTGGCCGACCTGCGGGCCATGGACGCCGAGACCCTGACCACCCAATCGCTGGCGGTGGGCTTCCAGACCTTCGGCGCCGTCGACGGCAAGGTGCTGCCCAGCCAGCTGGTCGACACCTTCGACCGCGGCGAGCAGGCCCACGTGCCGGTCCTGGCCGGCTTCAACAGCGGCGAGATCCGCTCGCTGCGCTTCCTGGCCCCGCCGCCGCCCGCCGACGCGGCGACCTACGAGAAGACGATCCGCGAGCGCTACGGCGACCAGGCCGACGAATTCCTGCGGCTGTATCCGTCCGCCGACCTGGCCGAGACCATGCTGCTGACGCCGCGCGACGCCCTCTACGGCTGGACGGCCGAGCGGCTGGCGGCCAAGCAGACGGCGATCGGCCAGCCCGGCTACTTCTACCTGTTCGACCACGGCTATCCGGCGGCCGACGCGGCGGGGCTGCACGGCTTCCACGCCAGCGAGATCCCCTACGTCTTCGGCACGGCCAGCACGACGCCGCCGGCCTGGCCGAAGAACCCGGACACGCCCGCCGAGGCCAAGCTGTCGGCGGCCATGACGCAGTACTGGGCCTCGTTCGCCCGCGATGGCGTTCCCAAGGCGGCCGGTGAGCCCGCCTGGAAGCCGTACGGCAAGGACCGCGCCTACATGGCCTTCGCCGAGACGCCCCAGCCGGGCGTCCACCTGCGGCCGGGCATGTACGAACTGAACGAAACCGTCATGTGCCGCCGACGGGCCCAGGGCGACACGCCGTGGAACTGGAACGTCGGCATCCTGGCGCCGCCGCTTCCCGCCGCGACGCCCCAATGCCGCTGACCCTCCGGGCCGACAACCAGCTTCGATGAATAGAGTACCGATGATCGACGGTGATATGCAGGCGTTCGCGTTGACGCTGGACAAGTTCCTGGAGCACGCCGCCAAGTGGTGTCCCGACGCCCAGGTGGTGACCGCTAGGGACGGCGGGGCGATCGACCGGATCGGCTATGCCGACCTGCTCGTCCGCAGCCGCAAGGCCTCGGTGCTGCTGGCCGACCTGGGCGTGCGGACCGGCGACCGCGTGGCCACCCTGGCCTGGAACAGCCAGGCCCATGTCGAGGCCTGGTACGGCATCATGGGCATGGGGGCGGTCTGCCACACCCTGAACCCGCGCCTGACCGCCGAGCACCTGGCCGCGATGGTCGTCCAGTCCCAGGCGCGCGTCCTGATCGCCTCGGCCGACCTGGCGCCGCTGGCCGGCCAGATCCTGGAGCGCGTGCCCGGGATCGAGCACCTGCTGCTGATCGACGCCGTGGACGGGACGGCGGCCCAGGGCCGAGGCGTGCTCATGGAGCCGCTGCTGGAGGCGGCGACGGGCGAGGTGGCCTGGGGCCAGTTCGACGAGACCGCGCCGTGCGGCCTGTGCTTCACCTCCGGCACCACCGGCGCCCCCAAGGGCGTGACCTACACCCACCGGTCCAGCTTCCTGCATACCCTGCGGGCCCTGCAGGCCGACGTTATGGCGATCTCGGGCGCGGACACCGTCCTGGCGGTGGTGCCGATGTTCCACGCCAACGCCTGGGGCCTGCCGTTCGCCGCCCCCGCCGTCGGCGCCCGGCTGGTCCTGCCCGGACGCCAGGCCGACGGCGCCAGCCTGGCCCGGCTGATCGCCGCCGAGGGCGTGACCATCGGCGTCGGCGTGCCGACCGTCTGGCTGGGCCTGGTCGAGCACCTGGAAGCCGTCGGCGGTGAGCTGCCGTCGCTCCAGCGCATCATCGTCGGCGGGGCGCCGATGGCCCCGGCCCTGATGGAGCGCCTGGAGCAGCGCCTGGGCGTGCGGGTGCAGACCAGCTGGGGCATGACCGAGCTGTCGCCGTCGGGCACGGTGGCGCCGCTGAGCACGCCTTCCGAGGCCGCGGTCTCGGGGCGTCCGGCCATCGGCATGGACCTGCTGCTGACCGACGCGGACGGCGTGGCCCTGCCCCAGCAGCGCGACGTCGAGGGCCACCTGCGGGTGCGCGGGGCGGCCGTGATCCAGCGCTATTTCGGCCACGACGCGCCGGCGACCGACACCGACGGCTGGTTCCCCACCGGCGACCTGGCGCGCATCGACGGCCAGGGCAATCTGATGATCACCGGCCGGGCCAAGGACCTGATCAAGTCCGGCGGCGAATGGATCAATCCCGCCGAGATCGAGGCGGTGGTCGGGGCCCTGCCCGAGGTGTCGCTGGCCGCCGTCATCGGCCGGTCCGACCCCAAGTGGGGCGAGCGGCCGATCCTGCTGATCGAGACCCAGGGCGAGGTCAGCGACGAGGTCCTGCTGGCCTCGCTGCGCGGCCGCGTGGCGCCGTGGTGGGTGCCGGACGCGGTCTACCGCCTGCCGCGCATGCCGCTGGCCGCCACCGGCAAGATCGACAAGATCCGGCTGCGATCCGAGTACGGCGGCGGGTGAGGATGCGGCCTTCGCACTTGCGAAGCTGCGCTGCAGCATAATATACTCACTAACATCAGAATAAACGAATGCGAACGGGAGTTCGCCAAGTCGGGGAGACAATTCGATGTTGCTGCAAGGACGCGTCGCGATCGTAACCGGTGCGGGCGGCGGCTTGGGCCGCGCCCATGCGCTGTACCTGGCCAGCCAGGGCGCCAAGGTGGCGGTCAACGACCTGACCCAGGAGGCCGCCGACCGCGTGGCCGCCGAGATCGTCTCCGCCGGGGGCGAGGCGATCGGGGTCGCCGCCTCGGTGACCGACGAGGCCGCCGTCGGCGCCATGGTCGCGCGGGCCAAGGCCGTATGGGGCCGGATCGACATCCTGATCAGCAACGCCGGCATCCTGCGCGACAAGAGCTTCGCCAAGATGGACCTGGCCGACTTCCGCCTGGTGGTCGACGTCCACCTGATGGGCGCGGCGGTCTGCGCCAAGGCCGTGTGGGAGACGATGCGCGAGCAGGGCTACGGCCGCATCGTGATGACGACCTCGTCGTCGGGCCTCTACGGCAACTTCGGCCAGGCCAACTACGGCGCCGCCAAGATGGCGCTGGTCGGCCTGATGCAGACCCTGGCCATCGAGGGCGAGAAGTACGGCGTGCGGGTCAACTGCCTGGCCCCCACGGCCGCCACAGGCATGACCGAGGGCGTGCTGTCGGAAGAGAGCCTGGAGCGCCTGAACCCCGCCCTGGTCAGCCCGGGCCTGCTGGCCCTGGTCCATGACGACGCCCCGACCCGCGCCATCCTGTGCGCCGGCGCCGGCCACTTCGCGACGGCCAACGTCACCCTGACCGACGGCCGCTACATCGGCGGCGGCGCCGACGCGGGCGAGCAGGTGATCCGTCAGTGGGACGCCATCAGCGACCGCGCCGGCGAGATCGTCCCGGCCTACGGCTTCACCCAGGCCGAGCGCGAAGTCGCCAGCGCCGGCCTCATGGCCAAGGCCGTGGGGGTGCGCTCGTGACGCGCGACGCCGTCATCGTCTCCACGGCGCGCACGCCGATCGGCCGCGCCTATCGCGGGGCGTTCAACGACACCCCGTCGACCGTCCTGGCCGCCCACGCCCTGACCAACGCCGTCCAGCGGGCCGGCGTCGCGCCGGACGAGATCGAGGACTGCATCCTGGGCTGCTCGCTGCCGCAGGGCTACCAGGCCACCATCGGCCGCATGGCGGCGCTGCGGGCGGGCTTCCCGGTCACCGTTTCCGGCATGACGATGGACCGCCAGTGCTCGTCGGGCCTGATGACCATCGCCACCGCGGCCAAGCAGATCATAGTCGACCGCATGGACGTGATCGTGGCCGGCGGCGTGGAGTCGATCTCGCTGGTCCAGACGCCGCAGATGCGGGTGGACCAGGATCCCGGCCTCGTGGCCCTGCATCCGGACGCCTACATGCCGATGCTGGACACCGCCGAGACGGTCGCCGCCCGCTACGGGATCAGCCGCGAGGCCTGCGACCTCTATTCCCTGGCCTCGCAGCAGCGCGCCGCGGCCGCCCAGGCCGCCGGCCGTCTCGACGCCGAGATCGTGCCGATGACGGCGACCATGAAGGTCGTCGACAAGGCCACCCAGGCCGTCTCGCATCGCGAGGTGACCCTGGACCGCGACGAGGGCGTGCGGCCCGAGACCACGCTGGAGGGCCTCTCCGCCCTCAAGGCCGTGCGCGAGAACGGCGTGGTCACGGCCGGCAACGCCAGCCAGCTGTCGGACGGCGCCTCGGCCTGCGTGGTCATGGAGGCGGGCCTCGCCGCCAAGCGCGGCCTCCAGCCGCTGGGCCGCTATGTCGGCATGGCGGTGGCGGGCACCAAGCCGGACGAGATGGGCATCGGTCCGGTCTTCGCCATCCCGCGCCTGCTGGAGCGTTTCGACCTCAAGATCGACGACATCGGCCTGTGGGAGCTGAACGAGGCTTTCGCCTGCCAGGTGCTGTACTGCCGCGATCGCCTGGGCATCCCGGACGAGCGGCTGAACGTCGACGGCGGCGCCGTCGCCATGGGCCACCCCTACGGCATGTCGGGCGCCCGGATGGTCGGCCACGCCCTGCTGGAGGGCAAGCGCCGGGGCGCGCGCCACGTCGTCGTCACCATGTGCGTGGGCGGCGGCATGGGGGCCGCCGGACTGTTCGAGGTTCTGTGATCTGAGGGGGCGCTTCGGCGCCCCTTCTTTTTGCCCCCAGTCTTTTTCCAAGAGCGCGACACGACGCTCGTCCAGGGAGGGATACCGATGAAGGCTCTGTCCAACCTGCTGCTGGGCCTGGCGGCCCTGGCCGCCGCCCATGGCGTCGCCATGGCGGCCGCGCCCGACCCGACCGTCCAGCATCCCGACTACGCCGATCCGGCCCTGTGGCTGTGCCGGCCCGACCTGCGGGACAACCGCTGCAAGGTCGACCTGGACGCCACCGTCGTCGCGCCCAGCGGCCGGCTGACGCTCGAGCGCTACGTCCCGGCCAAGGACCCGAAGATCGACTGCTTCTTCGTCTATCCCACCGTCTCCAACGACGCCGGCTGGATCTCGGACTTCTCGCCCGACGCGGCCGAGTGGGACGACATCAAGGTGCAGTTCGCCCGGTTCGGATCGGTCTGCCGCCAGTTCGCGCCGCTGTACCGCCAGGGCACCCTGCGCCGCCTGCGCTATCCGGCCGGCGGCGCCAAGCCGGTGGGCGAACAGCCGCCACCCGGCTTCGGCGGCTATGCCGACGTGGTCGACGCCTGGAACTGGTACCTGGCCCACGAGAACCACGGCCGGGGCGTGGTCCTGATCGGCCACAGCCAGGGAACGGCCATGCTGACCCGGCTGATCGCCGAGGAGATCGAGGGCAAGCCGGTCCAGAAGCAGCTGGTCTCGGCCCTGCTGATGGGCGGCCTGGTCATGGTCCCGCCCGACAAGGACGTCGGCGGCTCGTTCAAGTCGGTCCCGCTGTGCCACGCCGACACGCAGATCGGCTGCGCGATCACCTATGTCACCTTCCGCGATCGCCTGCCGCCGCCCGCCGTCTCGCGCTTCGGCAAGGCCCGCGACGGTCTGCGGGCCGCCTGCGTCAACCCCGCCGCCCTGGCCGGCGGCAAGGGGCAGCCGGAGTCCTACTTCATCACCAAGGGCTTCCTGAACGGCTCGGGCGGCGACATTCCGCCCGAATGGGTGCGGCCCATGCGGCCGATCCCGACCTTCTTCGTCAGGACGCCGGGCCTGGTCACCACCGAGTGCGTCCGCAGCGGCGACTTCGACTACCTGGCCCTGCACGTCAACGCCGTGCCCAGCGACCCGCGCACCGACGAACTGGGCGGCCAGATCATCCGCCACACGGGGGTGGACCTGTCGTGGGGCCTGCACCTGATGGACGTCGACCACTCGATCGGCACGCTGATCCGGATCGTCCGCAAGCAGGGCGAGACCTGGGTGGCCCAGGCGCCGAAGGGCTGAGCGTTTCGTCGAACCGTCACGCAGGCGTCACGCGTCTGTCGTGACGGCCCCTTAGCCCCGCCCAAACGCAAAGCGGGGCCTGGAATCATGTTCGATCATCTTCGCCTGGCCGCCGCCGCATCGGGCCTGGCCCTGGCCATGGGCATGGTCTCGCCGGTCCAGGCCGGCGTGGCCGCCCTGCCGCTCCGGCAGAACGGCGGGACCTGGGCGTCCGGCCACGTGCAGGGCGTCGCCGTCGATGTGAAGGGCGGCTACGTCTATTACTCGTTCACCAACCTGCTGGCGAAGTACGACTTCTCCGGCAAGCTGGTCGGCACGCTGGTGGGCTGGACCGGCCACCTGGGCGACCTGGATTTCAATACGGCCGACGGCAAGGTCTACGGCTCGCTGGAATACAAGGAGGACAAGGCCTTCTACATCGCCGTGATCGACGTGGCCCGGCTGGACCGGGTGGGCGTCGAGGCCGGCTCCAGCGAGATCTTCCGCACGGTCTACCTGCCCGAGGTGGTCAAGGACTACGCCGCCGACCTGAACGGCGACGGCGTCTTCGAAGGCGACGACGGCAAGTTCAAGGGCGACGTCGTCGCCTCGCCCGATCATCGCTACGACTGCTCGGGCATCGACGGCGTCAGCTTCGGCCCGGCGTTCGGCCAGGTGGACGGCAAGCGCTATCTGACCGTGGCCTACGGGGTCTACGGCAACACCAGCCGCACCGACAACGACCACCAGGTGCTGCTGCAGTACGACGTCGCCGACTGGGCCCGCTACGCCAGCCCGCTGACCGAGGCCGCGCCGCACCGCAACGGCCCGGCGGCCGTGCACGGCAAGTACTTCGTCCGCACCGGCAACACCCGCTACGGCGTCCAGAACCTGGCCTATGACGAGGCCTCCCGGCGCTGGTTCATGGGCGTCTATCTGGGCCAGAAGCCGAACTTCCCGAACTACGGACTGTACGCGGTCGAGGCGCGCGGGAAGCCCGTGAGCGGCGACCTGGTCGGCGTGCCCGGTCCGGACGGCAAGGGCTGGGAGCAGGGCGTGCTGCTGTCCCTGGCCGACGACGGGCTGAAGGACGCCGCCACCGGCGTGCGCGGCTGGAACCAGAAGGCCGACGTCGGTCTCCAGCCGGTCGGCCACGGCCTGTTCTACCTGGCGGTCAACGCCAGGATCGACGGCAAGCAGACCGCCGACCTCACCCTGATGCGCTGGACGGGCGACGCCCAGACGCCGTTCGTCCCGGCGACGGCGGACGAGCGGGACGCCCTGGCCAAGGCGACCGCGCCATGACCGCCCCGGCGCCACCGAAGGTTGGAGCGGCCCCGCGATCGTCCGTGAGCGTGCGGAAAGGGCCGAGTGTCACAATTGGCGGCTAGGCAAGGGACGGATTTCAAGCGGCGCCGTCCTGTCGTTCCCGACGGCGGGCCGCTCGGCGCAATATCCAGTCAGCGGGTCAGGAATGAGCGACGCCGACAGGCAAAGAACACGGTGGTTCCTGCGGCACATCCTGCCGCACGAACCCGCGCTCAGGGGGTGGCTGTCGCGCAGCGCGCCGCCGGGCGTCGATCCGGGCGACGTGATCCAGGAGGCCTATACGATCCTGGCCGAGCTGGAGAACGTGGACGGGATCGTGCATCCCCGCGCCTACCTGTTCCAGGTGGCGCGCTCGGTCATCGTTCGTCATGTCCGCCGCGCGCGGATCGTGCCGATCCACACGGTCGACGACCTGGAGCGGCTGGAGCACGCCGACGAGGCCGCCTCGCCCGAGCAGCACACGATCGACCGGGACGAACTGCGCCAGCTGGCGCACGCGATCGCGGCGATGCCGCGCAAGACCCGCGAGGCTTTCGTCCTGCGCCGGGTCAGGGGCTTGTCCCAGCGCGAAATCGCGGCGCGAATGCGGATATCCGAGAACACCGTCGAGACTCACATTTCACGCGGCATCTCGTTCTTGATTGATTGGTTCGGGCGTAGCGGAAACAGGCGGTCCCAAACCTCTAGGACCTTGGAAGCGGAGATTGCCTCGATAGATGGCCGAACGAGACACCAGTCGAGACATTGATCAGGCGGCGTCCGACTGGACGGCGCGGCTGGATCGTGGGCCGCTGACTTCGGGGGAGGAAGACGCGCTCCAGGCTTGGCTGGGTGGGGATCCACGCGCCAGGGGCGCGCTGCTGCGCGCGCGGGCCCTGTCGATGTTCAGCGAGTCGGCCCAGGCGCTGGGCGACGATTTCGACCCGGCCGCCTTCGAGGAACCCGGGCCGCCGCGCTCCAGGCGCCTGTCGCGCCGCCAGGCCCTGGCCTGGACGGGCGGGGCGGCGGCCGCAGCCTCGCTGGTCGCCCTGGGCGTCGGCATGCCCGCGGCCGGGGCGGTGATCAGCACCGAGCGGGGAGAGATCCGCCTGGCGCCGCTGAAGGACGGCTCGACCGTGCTGCTCAACACCGAGACCAGGATCCGCGTGAAGTACAGCGCCGGCGAGCGCCTGGTCACCCTGCTCAAGGGCGAGGCCTATTTCTCGGTGGCGCGCGACGAGACGCGGCCGTTCATCGTCGAGGTCGACGGCCGTCGCCTGAGCACCGCCCAGGCGGGGTTCCGGGTCCGCAAGCTGGGCGGCGATCCCGTCGACGTCCTGGTCAACCAGGGGCAGGTCGAGGTCGCCCCCCTGAAACTCGCGGCGCCCGCCGACCCCGTGGCGCTGACGGCCAACACCCGGCTGGTCCTGTCCGATCCCATCGGCGGCCGATCCGTCGCCGAGCGGCCCCAGGCCGTCGGGCCCGAGGCGGTCACCCGCGAACTGGCCTGGCGCGAGGGCAAGCTGGCCTTCGAGGGCGAGACCCTGAAACAGGCGGCCGACACCTTCGCCCGCTACAGCGACACCCGCATCCAGGTCCGCGATCCGGACCTGGCGCGCGAGCCGGTGACCGGCCTGTTCGCCGCCAACGATCCCGTCGGCTTCAGCCGGGCCATAGCGCGGGTGTTCGACGCCAGGCTCGAGCAGAAGGGCGACGAGGTCGTCCTGACCCGCGATCCGTCCCGCGCGACCGGGAGCCACTAAACGGGCGTCGACCAAGAAGTTTTTGTTACAAAATAGCGGAAGCCCCGGCCTGACGGCTCTCAACCGCGAACGTCGCGACCAACGCGACGATTGGGGGCTACCGCCAATGAATTCCCGCTACTCCGTCCTCACCTGTGGGGCCGCCGTCGTCGCCCTGGCGATCGCCGCGCCGGCCTGCGCGCAGGACCGCATCTTCGACATTCCCGCCCAGTCCGCCGTCCGCGCCATCCCCGAGCTGGCGCGCCAGGGCCAGGTCCAGATCGTGGCGCCCGCCCGCCACCTGGAAGGGATCATGACGCCGGCCGTGAAGGGCCGCATGGACGTGCGCACGGCGCTGAACCGCCTGATCGCCGGCACGCCGCTTCGCATCGATTCCGACGACGGCCAGGTCATCACGCTGAAGTCGACCGTCCAGGGCGCGTCCGACGCGACGCCGCAGGCGACGGGCGTCGGCGGCGTGCGCGGCCGCATCCTCAACACCGCGACCGGCGAATATGTCCGCAACGCCGAGATCCGCGTCGAGGGCACGAACATCGTCGCCTATTCCGAGGACGGCGGCGACTTTCGGCTGACCAACGTGCCGGCCGGCGACGTCACGCTGGTGGTCAAGTACACCGGCCTGGAAGAGACGCGGGCCGTGGCCAACGTCGCCGCCGGCCAGACGGCCACCGTGGCCTTCGAGCTGCGCCCGCAGTCCTACGCCGCCCGCGACGGCGAGGTCGAGGCGATCACGGTCGCCGCCAAGCGCGAGGGCCAGGCCGCCGCGATCATGGAGCGCCGCGCCTCCACCAACGCCAAGACCGTGGTCGCCGCCGACAACTTCGGCGCCCTGACCATGGGCGACGTCGGCGAGTTCATGAAGAACATGCCCGGCCTGTCGATCGACTACACCGAGGTGGACGCCACCGCCGTCCGCATCGGCGGCCTGGACCCCAAGTACTCGACCTTCACCACCGACGGCGCCCGCATGGCGACGGCGACCTCGAACAACAACAACGGCCGCCAGAACTCGTTCGAGCAGATGTCGATCACCGGCATCGACTCGATCGAGCTGAACAACACGCTGCAGGCCAGCATGGACGCCGACTCCCCCGGCGGCGCGATCAACATGCGCAGCAAGTACGCCTTCCAGCGCAGCAGCCGCCTGCTGCGCTTCCAGCTGGGCGGCGTCGCCACTTCGGACTCCAGTCTGGAGCGCAAGTACCTGCCGGACGACGAGAAGCACGCCTCGATCTATCCGTCAGGCCAGATCGGCTATGCCGACGTCTTCCTGGACGGCCGCCTGGGGATCGCGCTGAACGCCAGCTACAACGCCAACTTCGTCGAGCAGGACCGTATCCAGACCGACTGGTCCTACCTGGCCAACGGCCGGGTGCTGCCCTACCAGGTCATGTGGCGCCCGGGCCCGAAGCTGACCCACCGCAAGGCCGCCAACCTCAGCGTCGACTACAAGCTGACCGACCAGTGGGCGCTGAGCCTGCGCAGCAGCTACTCGTTCTACGACGTCGAGTACTTCAACCAGTACACCTACCTGATCTTCGGCACGGCCACGGCCACCCAGGCGACGGCGGCCTCGACGCCCACCCACATCGTCGTCAATCCGAACGGGACCAACACCCGCCTGCACACCCAGTATTCGCACCGCTACGCCGGCACGCCCTCGTGGCTGTTCGCCCCGAAGCTGGAATACCGCGGCGACACCTGGGAGGCCCTGCTGCGCGGCAGCTATTCCAGCTCGGAGTTCAATTTCCGGGACAATTCCAAGGGTTTCTTCCAGCGCACCGACAGCTACCTGACCCGCATCGGCTTCACGCTGGACCGCGCGTCCACCGATTCCAACGACTGGACCCTGCAGCAGACCGCCGGCCGGTCGTGGAGCGATCCGACCAGCTTCAATCGTGACGACGACATCGGCAACAACATCCGCACCGCCGAGTCCGACGCCCAGAACCAGATGTACGGCGTGAACCTGGACCTGAAGAAGAAGCTCGAGATCGGCTCGGTCCAGCTCAAGGTCCTGGCCGGCGCGACCTACCGGACCAACGTCTGGAAGACCAACGAGGGCGCGTACCAGCAATTCCAGTACATCGGCCCGACGCACGACCTGACCCAGAAGGCGCCCGAGGCCGTCATCCCCTGGACCCACTACTACAATTTCGAGATCCAGGGCTTCGACGCCGGCAACCTGAACGCCCAGAACTGGCGGGCCGACAGCAACTACGCCGTCTACGACATCTACAAGGAGCACCCGGACTACTTCGCGCCGGACCTGGCGGGCAACCTGAAGCGCCGGCTCGACAACAACAAGAAGGTCGGCGAGACGGTCAACGCCGCCTATTTCGAGCTCCAGCCGCGCGTGGGCAAGGCCCAGTTCGACCTCGGCCTGCGCTATGAAGGCACCGAGACCGACGCCCGTGTCGCCGATGTCCGCAGCGACAAGGAGGTCAAGGCCGCCGGCCTGGATCCGGCCACCGTGCCGGGCCTGCTCTACAAGTACCGCAACGGGACCTACGCCACCCGCAACGGCGAGTACGACGACTGGTTCTGGAGCGGCGGGGCCAAGTACGACTTCACCAAGAAGCTGGTCGGCCAAGTGGCCTTCAGCCAGTCGATCCTGCGTCCCGACTACGGCAACCTGGGCGGCGTGGTCTCGGTGGACGACACCAACCTGATCGTCACCGTGCCCAACCCGCAGCTGAAGCCCGAGCATTCGACCAAGTACTTCGCCAGCCTGCAGTACTATCTGGAGCCGTCGGGCATCATCGGCGTGTCGGCCTACCAGCTGGAGGTCAAGGACATGCAGGTGACCGGCTACGAGTTCTCCGATCCGACCCAGGTCGGCTACAGCCCCGACGACTATCCGGGCTATCGCTACCGCAGCGCCACGAACCTGCCGGGCGTCAGCATCAACCGCGGCGTGACGCTGGAATACGACCAGCAGATGACCTTCCTGCCCGGCGCGCTGCGGGGCCTGGGCCTGCGCGGCTCGATCACCAAGATCGATCCCGACGGCGAGCGCGTGAACATGCCCAAGACGGCCGCCAACTGGGGCCTGCGCTACAGCTACGGCAAGTTCGACGTCCAGCTGACCGGCAACGCCCAGGGCAAGTACCGGACCAGCGCCCTCAGCGCCACGCCGGCCACCTCGCCCAACGGCGTCCTTTACCACGACGCTCGCGAGCTCTGGAACGTCAGCGCCAGCTACAAGATCAACAAGCAGTTCGAGGTCATGCTGGCCGGCCGCAACATCTTCAACGCGCCGGACGTCATCTACTCCAACGTCCGCGACCGGGTGCAGCAGTACAGCATCTACGGTTCGATGTGGAACGTCGGGATCAAGGGCACCTTCTAGCCCCTCCCGCCCCTGGCGTCGGCGGTGCTCCCCTGCCGCCGACCCAGACTGGCCGCGCGCGCCCGAGGTGCGACGCGCGCGGCCGCCTTCTCCTTGCAAGCCATCCCGGGAGGCCCGCCGTGGTCCTGAACATCGATCGTCGCAGCCTCGTCCTGGGCGCCGGATTGGGGCTGGGCGCGCTGGGCCTGTCCGCCGGCCGGAGCCTGGCCGCCGTGATGCTGGGCGCCACGGGCTTCACCCACGCCGTGGCCAGCGGCGAGCCGGGGCCCGACGCCATGCTGCTGTGGACGCGCTATGTCCCGGCCACGAGCGACAACACGGTGCGGCTCGACGTCGAGCTGGCGCTCGATCCCGACTTCGCGAAGGTGGCGGCCGGCGGCGTGGTGCGCACCGGGGCCTACCGCGACTGGACCGCCAAGATCACCGTCGACGGGCTGAAGCCGGGGACCGTCTACTGGTACCGGTTCGTGGCCCCCGACGGCGCCCGCTCGCCGGTTGGCCGCACCAAGACCCTGCCGGTCGGCGAGGTCCCGCGCTTCAAGCTGGGCGTGTTCTCGTGCTCGAACCTGCCGGTCGGCCTGTTCAACGCCTACGGCCACGCCGCCGCCCGGCCCGACCTGGATCTGTGGCTGCATACCGGCGACTACATCTACGAATACGGTCCGGCCTCGATCAAGGAGGGCGATTGGGCCGAGGGGCGCCGCGAGCAGCTGCAGCCGTCCAACGAGATCCTGACGATCCAGGACTACCGCCTGCGCTACGCCTGCTACCGCGCCGATCCCGACCTGCAGCGGCTGCACCAGATGGCGCCGATGGTGGCCTTCTGGGACGACCACGAGTCGGCCAACGACAGCTGGGAGGGCGGGGCCCAGAACCACCAGCCGGCCGCCGAGGGCGACTGGAACGTCCGCCGCGCCGCCGCCATGCAGGTCTATCGCGAGTGGATGCCGGTGTCGGACGAGCCCTGGAAGGCCTATCCGATCGGGACCCTGGCCACCCTCTACCGCACGGAGTCGCGCCTGCTGGGCCGCACCAGGCCGGCCGACATCGGCGCCGCCTTCCGCGCCGCCGACCCCGACGCGGCGCTGAAGGCTTTCCGCGACGGGCCCTGGCAGGACCCCTCGGCGACCATGCTGGGCTCGACCCAGGAGAGCTGGCTGGCCCACCAGCTGAAGGCCAACGCCCGCTCGACGGCCTGGCAGCTGGTCGGCATGGGCACGATCCTGGGCCGCACGGTGATGCCGCAGGAGGTCCTGGACTGGCTGCGGCCGGAGGTCTCCGAGAAGAAGGTCGCCGGCTATCGCAACGACATCCGCGCCGCCAAGCTGGGCCTGCCCATGTGGATGGACCGCTGGGACGGCTATCCCGCCGCCCGCGCGCGCCTGCTGAAGGCGGCCCAGGCGGCCGACGCCGACCTGGTGATGCTGTCGGGCGACAGCCACAACGCCTGGGCCTATGCGCTGCGCCAGGACGGACGCCCCGCCGGGGTCGAGTTCGCCGGCCACAGCGTCACCTCGGGCGGCGCCGAGGGCGATTTCGGAGCCGATCCGGCGGTCGTCGCCCGAGGCTTCGTCGCCGCCAATCCCGAGCTGAAATGGGCCGACACCAGCCGGCGTGGCTACATGATGATCGACCTCACGCCCCGGCGCGTGACGGGCGAGTGGCTGTTCATGCGGACGATCAAGGCCCGCGACACCGCCGTGGCCGACAGCCACCGGATGTCGGTCGAGCGCGGCCGCCGGGCCTTCGGCTAGGCCCGGGCCCTTCGGGGGCGATCGACGTTCGAACCCTCTCCCAACAAATCGTCATCCCGGGCCTTGTGCCCGGGACCCCTCTATCCGCCGCAGGTGCGGATGGGTGGCGCGCCAGCGCGCCAAAGCGCTTCACGTGCGAGCTGAACCAGGGGTCCCGGGCACAAGGCCCGGGATGACGACAACAGGGGATGAAACCCCAAGGCCGCTAAACCTGCATCCGTCCTACCGCAGCGCCGCAACCTTGCCGCCGCCGACCATGGCGCCCTGGGTCGCGGGCGGGCCCTCGGTGCTCAGGTGGGGCTCCGGATTCCAGTCCAGGGTGAAGTCCGGCGACTGGGTGATGTACTTCAGCGACGACGACCCGTCGCCCCGCTCGTTCGACGGGATCGTCTGGATGGTCAGCACGGCCCCCGTGAAGGTCAGGTCGTAGTTCGCCGACAGGGCCAGCGTGCCGCGGGTGATCCCGTAGCCGCCGGGCGTTTCGCCGGCGTCGCGCGCCAGGGCGCCGGTGAAGGCGTCGCCCGCCACCAGCGAGCCCGCCGTGACCTGGTAGGTCAGGGCCGGATCGGGCTGGCCGAACTGCTTGGACAGGGCGTCGGCCGACACCGCCACCGAGCGGCGCAGGATGTCCAGCCGGCCGGTCCCCGAGACGAAGGCGTAGTTGGAGTCGGAGGACAGGGCGGCCAGGTTCGCGGTCAGGACGTAGGTCCCGGCGTTCTTGCTGGTGGCGCCCACCACCAGCGGGGCGCCGGACCATGTGACGGCGTCGGCCGCCAGGTCGCCGTTGACCAGGCCGGTGATGCCCGTCGAGATCGTCGGGATCGTGCCGTCATAGGTCATGGTCAGGCTGTTGGGCGTCACCGTCAGGGTCGGCTGGTAGGCGTAGACGAAGCGGTTGCCGGCGTTGGGCGTCACGGCGAACCGCTCGTTGAAGAAGTCGTACGCCGAACCGTAGAAGCTCTTGCCGGACAGGCCGTTGAAGCTGTTGCCCGCCGTCGAGCCCTGGGCGTTGCCGACCGCCTGGGTGTAGATCAGCCAGCGCCCGGCGGCGTTGCCCGCGGTCACCGCGTCGGCCCCCCGGGCGTTGGTGAACACCCCGTCGGACACCAGGGTCACGGCGTCGCCCGTCCCGTCGCCCCGGACCGTGCCGCCGGCGGCGAGGGTCATGCCGCCGTGCGAGGTGAGGGCCACGCGCCCGGTGCTGAACACGGCCCCGGTCACGGTCAGGGACCGGCCCTCGACCAGCCTCAGCACACCGCCGCCGGTGTTGGAGAAGTCGCCCAGCTCGGCCACCTGGTTGAAGGCGCCGAGGTCGGCGCCGCCCACCGACGAGCCCTTCAGGGTCTTGGCGCTGATCGTGCCGGTCGAGACCTGGCCGATCGCGCCGTCCGAGCGCAGGTCCACCGTCTGGCCCACGGCGTTGACCGGGCCGTAGATGTCGTAGGCGGTGGCGGCGTGGAAGGCGAAGCCGCCCGCCGCGACATTGACCGCGCCGAGGTAGTCGATCCGGTTGTCGCCCAGCAGGACGACGCCGGTTCCCGCCGTGACGTTCAGCGCGTTGGCGTCGAAGTTGCCCTGCTGGGTGATGTCGGTCGCCGCGTTCAGGGTCAGGTCGCCGCCGACATTGATCCAGTAGGGGGTGACGGCGTCGCCGAAGCGCAGGCCGCCCGCGGTCGAGGTCACCGCCAGGTCGCCGCCGACATCGGCCCAGACCAGCCGCGTCTCGCCGCCGCCGGTCACCTGGGCGTCGTCGCCCGCCGTCAGTTGCTCGAGGGTCAGAGGGCCGTTGGCGACCTTGACGGTCGCGCCTCGCGCCGCGTCGACCGTCGTCAGGTTCGCGCCGGTGATGTGGTCCAGATTGACGTCGACCCGGCCCGTCGCGCCGGTGACGTCGACCGTGGTCGCGCCGGTCGAGGTGACGAGGTTGGCGGCCGTGATCGCGCCCGGCGTCGCGGCCCCCAAGACGGCGTCGCCGTCGTAGGCCTTGACGATCACCTGCATGGGGCCCGCGCCGTTCATGATCGCCCCGCCCAGGCGGGCCGTGCCGAAGTCCGTGGCCCAGACCCGGGCGGTCGTCCCGGCCTGGATCAGGTCCACGTCGATGCCGCCGTCGATGCTGGTCGCCCCGACGAACTGCGGCCCGGTCAGCGTGCCCAGGTGTCCGCTGCCGACCTCGGCATAGATGTTGCCCGTGTCCACGGTGATGTCGCCGCCGTTGACGACGCCGTTCACGAACAGCTGGACGGCGCCGCCGTAGTGCAGGGTCTTGCCGGTGAAGTCGAAACCGCCGACCCGGTCGTTGATGGCCCAGGTGCCGAGCATGGACCCCTGCGGCGTCAGGGCGGCGTTGGCGAAATCGCCGCCGCGCAGATTGTAGTTCCCCCAGACGTCGAGGCTGGTGGCGACGTCCACCAGGCCGTTTCCGCCCTCCAGGGTCACCAGGCCGTCGCTCGCGACCGTGTCGAGGGCGATGCCTTCACCCGTCACGACCACCCGGCCGTCGTTCAAGCCGCTGCCCGCGCTCAGCTGCGCCGCGCCGGTCACCGCGCCGTCCGAGGCCAGGATGGTCAGCCAGTGGTCGGCGTGGATGGCGGCGGTCCCCAGGTCCAGGTCGCCCAGCCGGTCGTTGATGCTGACGTCGTGGATGAGACCGCTGGACAGGGTCGGGGTCAGCGCGTCGCCCAGGAAGTCGTGGGCGGCGATCGTGTAGTCGCCGCCGCTGATGGTGGTGAGGCCGGTCTCCAGCGTGCCGTCCGCGGCGTCGAGGCTGATGTTGTAGCCGAGCACCTGGTCGATCTTCAGGTCGCCGCTGGTCAGGACCACCGTCGCGGCGCCCGTGGGGCTGGCGGAGACCAGGGCGATCGGGTTGCTGAGCGCATTGACGTTGACCACGGCGTCGCCGCCGTCGGAGACGACCTGCAGTCCGTCCGGAAGCGGTCCACAGCCGCAGCCCGCGCCCGAATTGGCGGCGGTGAACGCGTAGTTGTCGGTGACGATCGAGTTCCGGTCGTCGGCGCCGAAGGTCGCCTTGCCCGTGCCCGACGCGTAGACCAGGATGCCGTCTGTCGCCTCCGCGCCCCGCAACGTCGCGTCGCCGCCGGCCTGCACGACGACCACGCCGTCGACGCCGGTGGCGCTGGCGCGGTTGACCAGGACGTCGCCGACCAGCGCCTGCGCCGCGACGCCCAGGTCGTCGCCCCGCGCGTCGTCGATGAAGATGTCGCCGTTGAACGCGACCGCCTGGACCAGGACGCCGGCCTGGGCCGACTGGATATCGACATTGCCGTCGTAGGCCGCCACGTTGATCTGGCCGTCGGCCTGCAGCGACCCGACGTCGACCGTGCCGCCGATGACCGTCAGGTCGTCGCCGCTGGAGATCTCGATGGCCGCCGTGCCGTCGATCAGGCCGTTGGCGCCGATCTGCACCGGGCCGTCGCCGTGGACCGCGCCCTCGATCGTCACCGTGTCGCCGCCCAGGTTCACCTCGTCGTCGCTGGTGACGGCGCTGGTCGAGGTTAGGTGCAGCAGGCCGTCGCCCTCGATATCGACCAGGCCGGCGCCGTGCACCGCGCCGGTGATGGTCAGGTCGCCGCCGCCGGCGCTGTAGAGCTCCACGTCGCCGTTGTTCGCCGTGGCCGAACCGACGGTCAGGGCGCCGTCCAGCGCCTCGACATAGATGTTGTTGCTGTTGGCCGTGATCGTCCCGAACGCGGCCGGGCCGGTGTTGATCGTCACATCGACGCCTTCGCCTTCCAGCGAGGTGATCGCCTCGCTGGTGTCGAGATAGGCGTGCGTGTCGCCGGCCGTCGACCGGATGGTGGCCGCGCCCGTGCTTCCGCCCGTGCGGCTGAACACGTTGTCGGTGGTGATGCTGGTGTAGTCGTCGGCGCCGAGGATGGCGTCGCCGGCGGCGACGAGGCTGAGGTCATGGCCGGCGCCCGAGCCGGTCAGCACGGCCTTGCGCAGGATCGCGCGGCCCCCGATCGACCCGATCTCGATATCGCCGCCCGCCGTGGCCGAGGCCACGTCGATGTCGCCGTCCCCGAAGATGCCGACGCGGCCACCCGCGACAACGTCGCCCACCGTGATCGTCCCGCCGACGTCCAACGAGAACATGTCGCCGGCGTGCAACGTCCCGCCGGAGTGGGTGAGGTCGCCGCTGGAGACGAAGAGGAGGACGCTTCCCGCCGAGTCGATGTCGTTGCTGATGTCGAAACCGTCGGCGTCGCGGATCGTGACCGCGCCGCTGGTGGTGTTGTTCACGACACCCAGGCTGGTGAAGGTGTTTTCCTGGTTCAGCGTGACGCCGGTCGCCGCCGTGACGTTCAGGACATCGGCCGAGATCACGCCGGCCGACTGGCTGATGGCGCCGTTGTCGGAGATCAGCGACACGTCCCCGCCCGAGGTGATGTTGCCGGTCAGGGTGAAGTTGTTGACGTCGCGATAGGTGAAGCTGCCCGTGCCGCTGTTGCTGGCGCCCAGGCTGAAGATGTTGTTGATCTGGCCCAGGGTGACCCCGGTCGCCCCGTTCAGGGTCAGGGTGGCGGCGGCGACCGAGCCGCCGCTCTCGGTGATCGCGCCCGCGGTCGAGGTGAACGAGGCCGTGTTGTTCGCGGAATAGAGGCCGCTGAGGTCGAAGCTGCCCGCCCCGCTGATCGTCAGGTTGCGGCTGCCGAAGGCCCCGGCCACGGTCGCGGTGGTCCCCGCCTGGATCGTCGTGTCTCCTGCGGTGACACCGCCGCCACGGCTTTCGGCGGACAGCACGTTGACCGAGCCGTTTGTCGAGCGCACCAGCACGTGGCCGTCGTCGCTGCCCCCCGAGTATCCGCCCCACAGGTTGGCGTTGCCGGCCAGGACGTTGCCGCTGGTGGTGGTGATCTCGAGATCGTCGCCGGCGATGGCGTAGGTGGTGACGGTGGCGTTGCCGGTCGTGGCGGTGACGAACAGGTCGCGCCCGGACTGGCCGGTCGTCAGGCTGGCGCTGGCGCCGCTGATCGTCAGGTCGCGGCTGGAGTCGCCCGAGCCGAGCGTCGCGGCGGAAGCGGCCGCCGCCTGGATCGTGATGTCGCCGGCCTGCGTGCCGGTCCCCTGGGTGACGGCCGAGCCGACATTGACCGCGCCGGTGGTCGAGCTGGCCAGGACGTGGGCGTCGTCGGCGGCGCCGACGCCCGTGGACTTCAGGGTGGCGCCGGAGGCCAGGACGGCGCCGCCGGCCGCCGTGATCTCGACGTCGTCCCCGGCCGTGGCCGCCGTCGTGACGGTCGCCGTGCCGCTGGTGGCGGTGACGGCGATGTCGCGCGCGGCCGTGCCGTTGGCCAGGCTGGAGGTCGCGCCGGCGACCTTGATGTCGCGGGTGGAGTCGGCCGTGCCGAGGGTCGCGGTGGTCGCCGCCTGGATCGTGATGTCGCCGGCCTGAGCGCCCGTGCCCTGGGTCAGCAGGGTGTTGCCGGCGTTGGCGAAGCCGGTGTCGGAGCGCACCAGGATGTGCGCGTCGTCGGTCGCGCCGAAGCCGGTCGACTTCAGATAGGCGCCGCTCGCCGTGACGTCGCCGTCGGCGGTGATCTCGATGTCGTCGCCGGCGAAGATCCGGTTGGTGACGAAGGCCGAGGTGGTGCCGGTGATGAACACGTCGCGTACGGCGTCGACGGTGCTCACGAAGACCTGCGGCGCGCTGAGGGTGACATCGCGCGCCGAATTGCCCAGGGTCAGTGACGCCGAGCCGTTGCTGGTGATCAGGATGTCGCCCGAGGTCATGGTCGTGGCCGCGCCGACCGAGGTGTTGTTGTTCGACGAGACCGTCACGCCCGTCTCGCCGGTGATCTGGGTGACCGTCGCGCCGGGGCCGCCGGCCGTGACCGAGGCCGCGCCGCTGGTGGCGGTGACCTCGCTGGCGGTGATCGAGCCCGAGGTGGTCGAAATGCCCACCGTGGCGCCTTCGGCGATGCTGACGTTCAGGGCGCCGCTGGACGCGTTGAGCAGGACGTTGCCGCTGGCGTCGATCGAGGCGCTGGTGGCCGAGCTGATCGTGGTGATCTGTATCAGGGCGTCGGTCGCGGCGCGCAGGTTCGCCAGCGGATCGGCGGCGGCGACGAAGGCCGCGTCGTTCATCCCCGTGCCGCGGCTGAACAGGAAGCCGCCGGCGGTCATGGTCGCGCCGGGCGAGACGATCACCCCCTGGGGCGAATAGAACCAGACGTTGCCGGCGGTGGCCGCCCCGACCTTGCCGGTCACGACGCTGCCGTTGTCGAACTGGATCTGGCTGGTGGTCTTGTTCAGGACGATGTCGCTGGCGGCGTCGAACAGGAAGTTCATCGCGTCGCCGCTGCTGAGGTGCAGGTCGGCCCAGTTGATCACCGTGCGGGGCGCGTTCAGGTCGATCTGCAGGGTGATCGCGTCGGGGAAGCTGATCGTCGGCTGCGCGCCGCCGCTGGAGACCGTGATGTTGGCGGCGCTGGGAATGCCCGGCAGGGTCCCGGCCACGGCCGGCGAGGCCAGCATCGCGACGCCGCCCAGGACCGAGCCGGCCAGCGCCGAGGCGGCCAGCAGCCGGGTCCGGCGCGTGACGCGCGGGGCGGGATGGGAGACGGGGCGGATCGGGGACGGGGTCATGGGAGGACGCTCCGGAAACTTCAGCAGGCTAGAACGCGGCGGACAGCGAGATCAGGACGCGCGACGAGGGCGCGTCGCCCACGCCGTAGGGACTGTCGAAGGGCTTGGCCCAGGTCAGGTCGAAGCCCACCTGGCGGTTGATCTGGGCGCGTACGCCCACGCCGGCCGAGCTCAGGTCCAGCTTGTTGGCCCCGAAGCCGATATTGGTCAGCTCGGCGGCGTCGTAGAAGGCGTAGGGCCGCCAGGCGGACTTGCCGTTGTTCAGGGGCAGGGCGACGGTGGTGACCTCGAACGTGGCCGCCACGGCGCGGTCGGCCGAGGCCATCGAGGGGTCGTAGCCCCGCCCGATCGTCAGGTTGCCGACGCCGTACTCCTCGTAGGACAGCAGCGGATCGTCGGTGTGCTGCCAGGCGACCTTCAGCTTGCCGACCAGAGGTCCGGCGGCGCCGCCGATCTCGCCCTCGGCGCGGAACACCGTGGCGTCCGGCTTGGCCAGGAAGCGCGAGGCGTTCAGGTCGCCGTAGCGGCTGGCGCCCAGGTTGTGGATGCCCTGGCGGACCTCGATCACGCCGGTCATGGCCACCGAGTTGGCCGCCAGGCTGGCGGGGGCGTAGTGGCCGTCCAGGCGGGCGAAGAACACCCGCAGGCTGTCGTCGGTCAGCACGGCCACGCCGCCGCCGAACTCGACCTTCTGGTCGATCCAGTCCAGGCCGAACCCGATGTTGAGGTTGCGGAGGCGGTGGCGCACCAGCGGATAGGTCAGGCGGATGCTGCCCGCGAAGGACTCGCCCTCCAGGTCCAGCGGCTTGAGCACGTCGCCCGGCTTGGTCCAGCCCCACGAGCCCGAGAGGTCGACCGACAGGCCGTCGCCGCCGACATAGAAGCGCTCGACCGCCTGCAGGACCTGCTGCTCGTCGCTGGACAGGGTGCCGTAGGCCAGGATCGAGGTCCGCTCGCCCAGCGACGTGAAGCTGTTCAGGTCCAGCCGCGCCAGGGTCAGGTCGCGGCCGACGGTCTTGGAGCCGTAGTTCTGGGCCACCACCGCGCCGTCGACGGCGTCGCGCGTGATGGCGATGTCCAGGTCCAGCGCGCCGTCGCCCTGGGGCGAGGGCCGCAGCGCCGACTGGAGGCGCACGCCGGGCACGTCGGAGGCCAGCAGCAGGTAGCGCTGGGCGACGTCCAGGTCGAACGGCGCCAGGCCGCGCAGATGGTCGAGGAAGCGCACGACCTGCTTCTGGGCCGGGCCGACGTCGCCGTGATAGGTCACCGACGCGATCCGAGCCTCGACCACGGTCAGGACCAGCTTGCCGTCGGCGATCTTCTGCTGGGGAATGACCACGGAGGCCAGCACGCCTCGGCGCAGGTACAGCGACGCGGCCCGGTCGCGGATGTCGCAGACGACGCTCAGCGGCGCCTCGCGGCCGATGAACTCGGCATAGGTCGAGGCCAGGGCCTGGTCGGAGATCGCCAGGGCTCCCGAGGTCGCGCCGTGGAACTCCACCGCCTTGAGGGTGACCTTGATGGGGCTGTCGCGGAAGGCGCAGGGGCCGGCCTCGACGCCCTTGAACAGGCTGCCGCGCGGCGCGGCCGCGATCGGCGCGGCGCGGGCCGGGTCCAGCTCCTGGCGGGAGGGCAGGGCCAGTTGGGCCGTTGCGGGGGAGGCGGCGAACAGGGCGGCGCCCAGGCACGCCATTGCGCTCGCGCCCGCGATCGCGCGGCGCATTCCGATGAGAATCTGCAACCCCACCCCTCCAACCACCGGTTGTGGTCCCGCCCTAACTCGGTGAAAGTATGACCCAAAACTTAACCGGATAACAGTGATCGCCGACCTGTAGGTTTTTTGACCAGCCGTTTCAACCCTGGGCGGGCGCCTTTCAACCGCCCGGGGGCGGCGGGTCGCGACGGCGGCCGGCGGCCCGGCGGATGGCCCCGGTGGATGGCCCCGGTGGATGGCCAAGGGGGCTTGGTAGTTCACCTGATATCGGGCGCCGGGACGCCCGGCTTAGCCTTGCCGGGACTTTCGGCGAGGTTGATGCAATGTCCGAACCGGCTGCCGTCAGCCGTCCCGCTGACAACACCAAGCCCCCGGCGCCCAAGCCCCCCGCGCCCAAGCCGCCGCCGCCGCGCAAGTCGCGGAAGACGCTGCTGATCGGCGTCGCCGCCCTGGTGGTGATCGGGGCGGGGGTGGGCGCCTATGTCTGGCTGACGCGGCCGGACCTGCCGCCCGGGTTCGCCGGCGGCAACGGCCGGTTGGAAGCCAACGAGATCTACGTCGCCACCAAGTATCCCGGCCGGATCAAGGAGGTGCTGGTCGACGAGGGCGCCACCGTCGAGGCCGGCCAGGTCGTGGCCCGGATGGACACCTCGGCCCTGGAGGCCCAGCTGCGCCAGGCCGAGGCCGAGATCTCCGCCGCCGAGGACGCCCGCCGCGTGGCCCTGGCCCAGGTGGCCGTCCGGCGCGCCGAATACGCCTTCGCCGCCCTGCAGAACAGGCGGTCCAAGGCGCTGGTCCAGACCGGCGCGGTCAGCAGCCGCGAGGCCGAGACCGACACCGCCAACATGCTGTCGGGCCAGGCCCAGCTGACCGGCGCCCAGGCCGAGGTGGTGCAGGCGGGCTCGTCGATCGACGCGGCGAAGGCCACGGCCGACCGGCTGCGCGCCGAGATCGCCGACGCGGTGCTGGTCGCCCCGATCCGGGGCCGGATCGAGAGCCGCCTGGCCGAGCCGGGCGAGGTGCTGCCCGCCGGCGGCCGGGTGTTCTCGCTGCTCGATCTGGCCGACGTCTACATGTACGTCTTCCTGCCCGAGAAGGTCACCGGCAAGGTCCGGCTGGGCTCGGAGGCGCGCATCGTCCTGGACGCGGCCCAGGAATATCCGGTGCGGGCGGTGGTCTCCTACGTGTCGCCCGCCGCCCAGTTCACGCCCAAGACGGTGGAGACCGCCGAGGAGCGCCACAACCTGACCTTCCGGGTCAAGCTGCAGGTGCCCAAGGAGCGGCTGCGGCAGTACGAGCCCCTGGTGAAGTCGGGCCTGCCCGGCATGGGCTATGTGCGCTTCGACGAGAAGGCCCCCTGGCCTGACCGGCTGCAGGCGACGACCTCGCCGCCGACCAACCTCTGGCAAAGCACCGGCGCAACGGCGGGCCCCAAATGAATCCCCCGGTTCTGGAACACGTCGCCAGCATCCGGAATCTCACCCACAAGTACGGCAAGGTGACGTCGCTGGACGGGGTCAGCCTCGACATCCCGGCCCAGAAGACCATCGGCCTGATCGGTCCGGACGGGGTGGGCAAGTCGACCCTGCTGGCGATCCTGGCGGGCGTGCGCAAGATGCAGTCCGGCGAGGTCGAGGTGCTGGGCGGCGACATTGGCGACGCCGGCTTCCGCAACAGCATCGCCGCGCGGGTCGCCTACCTGCCGCAGGGCCTGGGCAAGAACCTCTACCCGACCCTGTCCATCTACGAGAACATCGACTTCTTCGGCCGCCTGTTCGGGCAGTCGGCCGAGGAGCGGGCCTGGCGCATCGACGACCTGCTCTGGAGCACCGACCTGACCTCGTTCCGCGACCGGCCGGCGGGCAAGCTGTCGGGCGGGATGAAGCAGAAGCTGGGCCTGTGCTGCTCGCTGATCCACGACCCCGACCTGCTGATCCTGGACGAGCCGACGACGGGGGTGGATCCCCTGGCGCGCCGCCAGTTCTGGGAGCTGATCGAGCGCATCCGCGGCCGCCGCCCGCAGATGAGCGTCATGGTCGCCACCGCCTACATGGACGAGGCCGAGGGCTTCGAGTGGCTGGTGGCGATGAACGCCGGCCAGGTGATGGCCACCGGCACCGCCGAGGAGCTGCGTCAGCGCACCGGCCAGGACACCCTGGAGCGGGCCTTCGTGCGTCTGCTGCCCGAGGAGCAGACGCGCGGCCACAGGGAGCCGGTGATCACCCCCTGGGTGTCGTCCGAGGGGCCGCCGGCCATCGAGTCCCACGGCCTGACCCAGAAGTTCGGGGCCTTCACCGCCGTCGACCACGTCAATTTCCGCATCGAGCAGGGCGAGATCTTCGGGTTCCTGGGCTCGAACGGCTGCGGCAAGACCACCACGATGAAGATGCTGACCGGCCTGCTGCCGCCCAGCGAGGGCGAGGCCCTGCTGTTCGGCAAGCCGGTCAAGGGCGGCGACATCGAGTCCCGCCGCCGCGTCGGCTTCATGTCGCAGGCCTTCTCGCTCTACACCGAGCTGACCGTGCGGCAGAACATGATGCTGCACGCCCACCTGTTCGACCTGCCGCCCGACAAGGGCCAGGCGCGGGTGGCCGAGCTGATCGACGACTTCGGGCTGGCGGAGGTGGCCGACACCCTGGCCGAGAGCCTGCCCCTGGGCATCCGACAGCGGCTGTCGCTGGCCGTGGCGGTGCTGCATGAGCCCGAGGTGCTGATCCTCGACGAGCCGACCTCGGGCGTCGACCCGGTGGCCCGCGACGGGTTCTGGGAGCTGCTGATCCGCCTGTCGCGCGAGCGCGGGGTGACGATCTTCCTGTCGACCCACTTCATGAACGAGGCCGAGCGCTGCGACCGGATGTCGATGATGCACCGGGGCAAGGTGCTGGCCCAGGGGCGGCCCGCCGACCTGGTGGCCGAACGCGGCGCGCCCAATCTGGAGCACGCGTTCATCGGCTACCTGGAGGAGGCGGCCGAGGAGCTGGGCGGGGCGGCCGACGCCTCGGCCGGCCCGGCCTCGGAGCCGCCGGCGGACATGGGCCATTCGGTCCCGCCCAAGGGCTTCAGCGTGGGCCGGGTCTGGGCCTTCGCCCGGCGCGAGGCGATCGAGCTGCAGCACGACGCCGTGCGGCTGATCTTCGCCGTCATCGGCCCGATCCTGCTGATGATCGTCTTCGGCTACGGCATCTCGCTGGACGTCGAGAAGCTGGCCTTCTCGGTCCTCGACTACGACAACACCCCGGCCAGCCGGGCCTATGCCGACACCTATCGAGGATCGATCTATTTCGACGAGAAGGCGCCGCTGTACAGTTACGCCGAGCGCGACCGTCGGCTGCGCAACGGCGAGCTGCGCTTCGCCCTGGAGATCCCGTCGGGCTTCGAGAACGACCTGCAGGCGGGCCGCCAGCCGACCGTCAACGCCCAGATCGACGCCGCCGTGCCGTTCCGCGCCGAGACGACGCGCGGCTACATCGAGTCCGCCCACAAGGCCCACGACGTCCAGGTGCGCCGGGACCGCGGCATCCCGCCCGCCCAGACGGCGGTGAAGATCAATTCCCGGGCCCTCTACAACCAGGCCTTCCTGAGCGTCTACGCCATGGTGCCCGGCGACATCATGCTGCTGATCATGCTGATCCCCAGCATGCTGACGGCCCTGGCGGTGGTGCGCGAGAAGGAGCTGGGCTCGATCGCCAACTTCTACGCCGCCCCGGCCAGCCGGACCGAGTTCCTGCTGGGCAAGCAACTGCCCTATGTGGCCGTGTCGCTGGTCCAGTTCATCACCCTGGTGGCCCTGGCGGTGTTCGTGTTCGGCGTGCCGATCAAGGGCAGCATCGGCGTGCTGGCCCTGGGCGGGGTGCTGTACGTGCTGGCCAGCACGGGCTTCGGCCTGCTGATCTCGGTGTTCGCCGCCACCCAGACCGCGGCCATCTTCGCGGCGGCCATCATCTCGATCCTGCCCGCGGTGCAGTTCTCCGGCATGTTCGTGCCGGTCTCGTCCCTGACCGGCGGGGCGGCGATCGCGGCCAAGATCTTCCCCTCGACCTACTTCCAGGCCGTCAGCGTGGGCACGTTCACCAAGGCCCTGGGCATGGCCGCCCTGTGGCCCAACGTGCTGGCGCTGGCGCTGATCGCCCTGATCTATTTCGGGCTCTCGGTCGTCCTGTTGAAGAAGCAGGAGGCCTGATGCGATGCGCGCCGTCGGCCATATCTTCCAGCTCGGCCTGAAGGAGCTGCTCAGCCTGGCCCGCGACCCGGTGCTGCTGTTCCTGATCGGCTACGTCTTCACCTTCTCGGTCTACACGCCGGCCAAGAGCGCGGTGATGGACGTGATCAACGCCTCGATCGCCATCGTCAACGAGGACGACTCCAAGGCCGCCCGCCTGGTCGGCGACGCCATGCTGCCGCCGCTGTTCCTGCCCGCCCAGGAGATCGGCTTCGGCGACATCAACCGCGTCATGGACCGGGGGACGTTCACCTTCGTGGTCGACATCCCGCCGGACTTCGAGGCGAACATCATCGACAACGACCCACCCACCGTCCAGGTCATCACCGACGCCACGGCGATGAGCCAGGCGGGGCGCGGGCCCTCCTACATCCAGCAGATCATCGAGAGCACCGTGGCCCACCTCTGGCCCGGCCGCACCGATCCGAACAACCAGCCGCTGGTGAGCCTGGAGACCCGGGCCCGGTTCAATCCGAACATGCAGCAGAGCTGGTTCGTGGCGGTGAACCAGGTGATCAACAACATCTCGGTGCTGGCCATCTTCCTGACCGGGGCGGCGGTGCTGCGCGAGCGCGAGCACGGCAACATCGAGCACCTGCTGGTCATGCCGCTGCGGCCGTTCGAGCTGATGTTCGCCAAGATCTGGGCCAACGGCATCGTGGTGATCCTGGCCGCCATGCTCTCGCTGTTCCTGGTGGTGAAGGGCGCGATCGGGGTGCCCATCGCCACGGGCTCGATCCCGCTCTTCGCCCTGGGCCTGGGCGTGTACCTGTTCTCGGTCACGGCCCTGGGCATCATGCTGGCGACGATCGTCAACTCGATGCCGCAGTTCGGGCTGCTGGCCTTCCCCGTCTACATCGTCATGAGCCTGCTGTCGGGCGGCCAGACGCCGCTCGAGAGCATGCCGATGGTGCTGCAGAAGATCATGCAGTTCGTGCCGTCGACCCACTTCGTCGCCTTCTCGCAGGCGGTCCTGTTCCGCGACGCGACGCCGGCGATGGTCTGGCCGGCCCTCCTGAAGATGTTCCTGATCGGCGCGGCCTACAGCGTCTACACCCTGTCGCGGTTCCGGAAAATGCTGGCCGCGGTCAAGTGAGAAGGGGTCTTTCGAAGATGAGCCCGCTCCGCATAAGCGCAACCCTGGTCCTGGCCGCGGGGGTCCTGGCGACCGCCGGCTGCAAGACGGTGGGACCCGACTACGTCCGCCCCGAGGTCAACCTGCCGCCCGCCTATCGCGACGCGCCGGCGTCCACCGAGACCTCGGCCTCGCTGGCCGACCTGCCGTGGTGGGCCGTGTTCGACGACCCGACCCTGCAGGGGCTGATCGGCCAGGCCCTGACCAACAATCCCGACCTCCAGGTGGCGGTCGCCCGCATCGCCCAGGCCCGCGCCCTGGTCGGGGTCTCGGCCTCGCAGGGCAAGCCGCAGCTGGGCTATCGCGGCGACGTGGGCGCCCAGTCCGCGTACTCGCCGTCCGACAACGACACCCAGGACTACAGCAGCATCGGGGGCGCGCTCGACTTCGCCTGGGAGTTCGATCTCTGGGGCCGGATCAAGCGCTCGAACCAGGCCGCCGAGGCCAGCCTGCTCCAGCAGGAGGAAATCCGGCGCGGAATCCTGCTGAGCCTGACCAGCGAGGTGGCCGAGGGCTATTTCCGCCTGCTGGAGCTGGACCGCGAGATCGCCATCGCCGAGGAGAGCACCCGCACCTACGGCGCGACCTACGACCTGTTCAACCAGCGCTTCGAGGCGGGCCGCGACAGCCGCCTGCCGGTCGAGCGCACCCAGGCCAACCGCGACGCGTCCGAGGCGCGGATCGAGGAGCTCCGCCGCCGGATCGCCGTGCAGGAGAACGCCCTGAGCGTGCTGATGGGCGCGCCGCCCGGACCGATCGCGCGCGGTCGGCCCCTGGCGGCCCAGGCCCTGCCCGCCGCCCCGCTGGGCGCGACCACCGAGCTGCTGCAGCGCCGTCCCGACATCCGCGCGGCCGAGCAGGGGATGATGCGGGCCAACGCCGAGGTCGGGGTGGCGGTGGCCAACAAGTTCCCGCGCCTGGGGCTTTCGGCCCTGGCCGGCCTGGTGGGCGCCAATGTCAGCGGCGACACCGGCACGTTCGGGATCGGCTCCGTCGGCCTGGGCCTGACCGGTCCGATCTTCACCGGCGGCCGGCTGGAGGAGATTTACAACAACCGCAAGGCCTATTGGGACGAGACCGTCGCCCAGTACCGCCACACGGCCCTGGTCGCCCTGGGCGAGACCGCCGACGCCCTGGCCGCCCAGAAGACGCTGGTGGCCCGTCGCGGGGCGCTGGAGCGGCAGGTGGCCTCGCTGCGCCGCTCGGTCGACCTGGCCCAGAGCCGCTACGACACCGGCCGCGCCGGCTATTTCGAGGTGCTGGAAGCCCAGCAGCAGCTGTTCCCCGCCGAGGAGGCCCTGGCCCAGACCCAGCGCGACCAGCTGATCGCGGTGGTCAATCTCTACAAGGCGCTGGGCGGGGGCTGGAAGCTGACCGACGACCAATGGAGCCAGCCGCAGACCGTGGCCGCCACAGGAGGATGAGATGGGCGGAAAGGTCGCCGAACGGGTTGATCCATGTCTGGTCACCAGGCTGAGGGCGGTGGCATGCTCGCAGGCGTCCCCCGCGCAGGAGCCCGACCATGCCTGAGACCCTCGACGCCCCGAAGGCCCAGGCCGCAGGTCGCAAGCACGAGAAGTTCGAGCACCTGCTGGCCCGCGCCCAGCGGCACCCGCCGCTGGTCACCGCCGTGGTCCATCCCTGCGACGCGGTCTCGCTGGACAGCGCGGTCGAGGCGGCGCGGCTGCGGCTGATCGAGCCGATCCTGGTCGGACCCGCCGCGCGCCTGGCCGAGCTGGCGGCGGCCGCCAAGCTGGACATCTCGCCGTTCGAGCAGGTCGACTCGGCCCACAGCCACGACAGCGCCGCCAAGGCGGTGGAACTGGTCCGGGCCGGCCGCGCCGAGGCGCTGATGAAGGGAAGTCTGCATACGGACGAACTGATGGGGGCGGTGGTGGCCCGCGACACCGGCATCCGCACCGAACGGCGGATCAGCCACTGCTTCATCATGGACGTGCCGGGCCATCCCACCCCGCTGGTCGTCACCGACGCGGCCGTGAACATCAACCCGACGCTCGAGGACAAGATCCACATCGTCCAGAACGCCATCGACATGGCCCTGGTCCTGACCGAGCAGAAGGGCGAGGGGGTGGTGAAGGTGGCCGTGCTCAGCGCCATGGAGACGGTCAATCCCAAGGTGCCCTCGACCCTGGAGGCGGCGGCCCTGTGCAAGATGGTCGACCGGGGCCAGATCAAGGGCGCGCTGATCGACGGTCCCCTGGCGCTGGACAACGCCATCAGCCCCGAGGCCGCGGCGATCAAGGGCATCGTCTCGCCGGTGGCCGGCCACGCCAACGTGCTGGTGGTGCCCGACCTGGAGGCCGGCAACATGCTGGCCAAGTGCATGTCGTTCCTGGCCGACGCCGACGCCGCCGGGATCGTGCTGGGCGCGCGGGTGCCGATCATCCTGACCAGCCGGGCCGACGCCAAGCTGACCCGCCTGGCCTCCTGCGCGGTGGCGTCCCTGCTGGGCGCCGCGCGTCGGACCACCGCCGCCATCGTCTAGAGGGAGAGTCCCCGATGAGCGCCTGCCTGGCGGTCCTCAACGCCGGTTCGTCGAGCCTGAAGTTCGCCGTCTACGACGCCGGGCCCGGCGAGACCGTGCTGCTGAAGGGCCAGTTGGACGGGATCGGCGTCTCGCCGCGCCTGGTGCTGAAGGACGGCCGGGGCGAGGTGCTGGAGGAGCAGAGCTGGCCGGCCGAAGGGTTCGACCACGCCGCCGCCACCCACGAGGTGCTGAACGCCGCGATCCAGCGCAAGGGCGATCGGACGGTTCTGGGCGTGGGCCATCGGGTGGTGCACGGCGGCCGCGACTACGCCAGGCCGGTGCGGATCGACGCCTCGGTGATCGCCGCCCTGCGCGCGCTGGAGCCCCTGGCCCCGCTGCACCAGCCGCACAACCTGGCCCCGATCGAGGCCATCGCCCAGGGCGCGCCGCACGTCGCCCAGGTCGCCTGTTTCGACACCGCCTTCCATCGCGTCCAGCCGCCGCTGGCCCAGAGGTTCGCCCTGCCGCGCCGGTTCCACGAGGCGGGCGTGCAGCGCTACGGCTTCCACGGCCTGTCCTACGAATTCGTCTCGACGCGTCTGCGCGACCTGGCGCCGGACCTGGCCTCGGGCCGGGTGATCGTCGCCCACCTGGGCAACGGGGCCAGCCTGTGCGCGATGCACGACGGGCGCAGCGTGGCCAGCACCATGGGCTTCACCGCCGTGGACGGGCTGATGATGGGCACCCGCTCGGGCAACCTCGACCCCGGGGTGCTGATCCACCTGATCGACGCCTACGGCATGGACGCCCGGGGACTTGAGGACCTGGTCTACAAGCGCTCGGGCCTGCTGGGGGTGTCGGGGATCTCGTCCGACATGCGCGCCCTGCGGTCCTCATCCGAGCCCGAGGCGGCCGAGGCCATCGACCTGTTCGTCTATCGGGTGGTCCGCGAGATCGGCTCGATGGCCGCCGCCCTGGGCGGGGTCGACGGCCTGGTCTTCACCGGCGGCATCGGCGAGAACGACGCCCAGGCCCGCGAGGACATCGTCAGGGGCTGCCGCTGGCTGGGGCTGGACATCGACGAGGCCGCCGACCGCTTCGGCCGGCAGGCGCGCCAGATCAGCCCCCACGGCGCCCGCGCCGCCGTCTGGGTCGTGCCCACCGACGAGGAACGGATGATCGCCCGCCACACCGCCGCGCTGCTCAGCCTGGCGCCGGCCTCGAGCTGAGACCGGTTCTCAACAGGGGGGCGCTCCGAGGGTTAGCCGGCACCGATCTCGGGTCTTACCCTAATGGCTTGGCCGACAGCTCGGCCGGACACTGCCGTCGCACGAAACAGAGGGGCGGGGGCGCCGTCGGCGGCCCTCTCCAAAAGGGCGAGGCGATGGACAAGATGGCGGAGGGGGCGATCGTCCCCGAACTCGACACGCGTGAACCCCCGGCGGGCTCCGACCGCCGCGCCTTCATGATGCGCAGCGCCCTGGCGCTGTCGATCGGCGCCCTGACCGGCTGCCAGCCCAAGGATGTCTCCAACATCCCCGCCAAGGCGCCCGGCGCCCCGGGCGGCGGCGGGGCGCCCGCCCTGGATCCCAGCCTCGACGTGGTCAAGAAGTCCAAGGGCCCGGTGATGACCACGGCCCAGGAGTTCTACAAGGTCGGTCCCGGGCCCTCGTCGTCCCACACCATCGGGCCGATGCGGATCACCTACGACTTCTATCAGCGCTGCACCAGGCTGCCGGCGGACCAGCTGGCGCAAGCCACGGCGCTGAAGGTCAATCTGTTCGGCAGCCTCAGCGCCACGGGCAAGGGGCACGGCACCGAGCGCGCCGCCCTGGCCGGCCTGGTGGGCAACGAGCCGGCCACGGTCGATCCCGCCTTCCTCGACGGCCTGGCGGCCAATCCTGACCAGACCTTCACGGTCAAGCTGGGCGGCAAGGACATCCCCGTCTCGCTGAAGGACATCGTCTACGACGCCACCAAGGGCGACTTCCACCACCCCAACACCATGACCTGCAAGCTGCTGGCCGGCGACAAGGTGCTGCTGGAGCAGGAGTACTATTCGGTCGGCGGCGGCTTCATCGAGTGGAAGGGCTATGAGCCGCCCAAGAAGAACCCGCCGAAATATCCCTATGCGCGGATCAGCGAGGCCCTGGCCCACTGCAAGCGCGACAACATCACGCTGGCCCAGCTGGCCATGGCCAACGAGACCTCGATCACCGGCCAGAGCGAAGCCGAGGTGAACGCCTTCCTCGACAAGATCCTGGGGGCCATGGACGCCACGGTGAAGACCGGCCTGGCCGCCCCGACCTCGACCCTGCCGGGACCGATCAAGCTGAAGACCAAGGCGCACGACGTCTATGTCAACGCCCAGGGCCAGGAAGGCACCGCGCGCCGGGCGATCGCCCTGGTCTCGGCCTACGCCCTGGCGGGCTCGGAGGAGAACGCCCGCGGCCACCTGGTGATCACCGCCCCGACCGGCGGCTCGGCCGGGGTGCTGCCGGCCGTCATCTACTCGCTGGGTCCGGCGGGGGCGAAGATGTCGAAGGACAAGCTGCGCGAGGCCCTGCTGGCGGGCGCGGTCGTCGGCTATCTCTGCAAGCACAACGCCACCCTGTCGGCGGCCGAGGGCGGCTGCCAGGCCGAGATCGGCGTCGCCTCGGCCATGGGTGCGGCGGCCATCGCCCAGGCCTACGGCGCCCCGCCGCAGGTGGCGGCCAACGCCGCCGAGGGGGCGCTGGAGCACCATCTGGGCATGACCTGCGATCCGGTGGCCGGTTTCGTCCAGGTGCCCTGCATCGAACGCTGCGCCTTCGGGGCGGTGAAGGCCTGGACCGGCTACCTGATCGCCACCAACGAGATCCCGGTCAATCGCCGCGTGGACTTCGACAGCACGGTGGACGCCATGGCCCTGACCGCCAAGGAGATGAACTCCAAGTACAAGGAGACCTCCGAAGGCGGTCTCGCCGTCTCCGTCACCCTGTGCTGAGGCGACGATGGCGCGGCGGATCGCCAGTGCGGGCGGCGTCGGCGGCGTGATCGTCGTCGCCTGGCTGGCGACCTCGATCTTCTATTTCTACCAGTACATCCTGCGCTCGGCGCCCGGGGTGATGATGCCGCAGCTGTCCGACGCCCTGGGCCTGTCGACGGCGGGACTGGCCGCCCTGGTGGGCCTTTTCTACTACGGCTACGCGCCGTTCAGCCTGGTGGCCGGCGTGGCCATGGACCAGCTGGGCGCGCGCAAGGTCGTGCCCCTGGGCTGCGCGATCGTCGCGGTCGGTGCGCTGCTGTTCGCCACCGGCGACAGCAAGCTGGCGGCGGCCGGACGGCTGCTGCAGGGCGTGGGCGGGGTCTTCGCCCTGATCGGCGCGGCCTATATCGCCACCACCAACTTCCCCGCCTCGAAGGCCGCCACCTTGATCGGCGTGACCCAGATGTTCGGCATGGCCGGCGGCTCGGCGGGCCAGTTCCTGGTCGGGCCGGCCATCGCCGGCGGCGTCGGCTGGCGGACCTTCTGGCTGGCCATGGGCGTGGCGGGCGCGGTCATCGCCGTCCTGCTGATCCTGGTCATGCCCGGCGGCCGCAAGAGCGGGAACCGCAACTGGGTCGGCTCGGCGGCCAGCGCCATCTGGCAGGTGGGGACCAATCCGCAGTCGATCCTGTGCGGGCTGATCTCGGGCCTGTTCTTCGTCCCCACCACCATCTTCGACATGGTGTGGGGCGTGCGCTTCCTGCAGGAGGCGCACGACATGCCCTACGGCGTGGCGGTGCTGCGCTCGGCCTCGGTGCCGTTCGGCTGGATCATCGGCTGCCCCCTGGCGGGCCTGCTCTCAGACCGGATGGGACGACGCAAGCCGGTGATCGTCGGCTCCGGCGTGCTGCTGGCCGCCTGCCTGGCGATGATCCTGTACGGCCCGCCGAACCTGTTCCCGCCCTTCGCGCTAGGCCTGGCGACGGGGATCGCCTCGGGCGCGGCGATGCTGCCCTACACGGTGATCAAGGAGGCCAACCGCCCCGAGCACAGCGGCACGGCCACCGGGGTGGTCAACTTCATCAACTTCTCGTTCTCGGCCCTGCTGGGTCCGGTGTTCGGCGGCTGGCTGCTGGCGGCCTCGAAGGGCGGTCCGCGCGAGCTGGAGCACTACCAGGCGGCGTTCTCGCCGCTGCTCTACGGGGTCGCCCTGGCGGTGCTGCTGACCCTGCTCCTGAGGGAGACCGGGACCCGCGCCCGGTCCGCGGCGCCGCCGTCCGTCACCCCCAGTCCAGCCTGATCCCAGTCTTCGGAGGCGTGCATGAGCGACTCGATCCTGAAGCCTTCCCCCACGGTCGAAAAGGCGCCGCCGGCCTTCGCGGCGGGCCTGTGGTCGCGCGAGATCGACGTGCGCGACTTCATCCAGGAGCACATCACGCCCTATGATGGCGACGAGTCGTTCCTGGAGGGCCCCACCGCGCGCACGACCGCGATCTGGGCCCGGCTGCAGGCCATGTTCGTCGAGGAACGCAAGAAGGGCGTGCTCGACATCTCGCAGATCCCCAGCACGATCATCGCCCACGAGGCCGGCTACATCGACAGGGACAACGAGGTCATCGTCGGCCTGCAGACCGAGGCGCCGCTGAAGCGGGCGATCATGCCCAACGGCGGCTTCCGCATGGTCCTGACTTCGCTGAAGACCTACGGCTACGAGCCCGACCCGGCGGTGGTCGAGACCTTCAGCAAGTACCGCAAGACCCACAACGAGGGGGTGTTCGACGCCTACACCGAGGCCGTCCGCCGCTGCCGCTCGTCGCACGTCCTGACCGGCCTGCCGGACGCCTACGGGCGGGGGCGGATCATCGGCGACTACCGCCGCGTGGCCCTCTACGGCGTGGACCGGCTGATCGAGGCCAAGCGGGCCGAGAAGGCGGCCCTGGACGACGCCTGGTCCACCGACGAGATCATCCGCGACCGCGAGGAGCTGTCCGAACAGATCCGCGCCCTGGCCGAGCTGAAGGTGATGGCGGCCAAGTACGGCTTCGACATCTCCGGCCCGGCGACCACGGCCAAGGAGGCCGTGCAGTGGCTGTACTTCGGCTACCTGGCCGGGGTGAAGGAGCAGAACGGCGCGGCCATGTCGCTGGGCCGGGTCTCGACGTTCCTGGACATCTATTTCGAACGCGACCTGGCGTCCGGGGCGCTGACCGAGAGCCTGGCCCAGGAGATCATCGACGACTTCGTGATCAAGCTGCGGATCGTCCGCTTCCTGCGCACGCCCGAATACGACGACTTGTTCTCGGGCGATCCCACCTGGGTGACGGAGTCGATCGGCGGCCTGGGCGACGACGGGCGGGCGCTGGTGACCAAGACCAGCTTCCGCTTCCTGCAGACCCTCTACAACCTGGGCCCCGCGCCCGAGCCGAACCTGACCATCTGGTACTCGCCGCGCCTGCCCGAGGGCTTCCGCCGCTTCACCGCCAAGGTGGCCATCGACACCAGCTCGATCCAGTTCGAGAGCGACGAGATCATGCGCCGCGAGTGGGGCGACGACGGGGCCATCGCCTGCTGCGTCTCGCCCATGCGACTGGGCCACCAGATGCAGTTCTTCGGGGCCCGCGCCAACCTGGCCAAGTGCCTGCTGTACGCGATCAACGGCGGCCGCGACGAGGTCAGCGGCGAGCAGATCGCCCCGCCGTTCGAACCGGTCCAGGGCGACGACCTGGACTTCGAGGACGTGCTGGTCCGCTACGAGCGGATGATGGACTGGCTGGCCGGGACCTATGTCAGCGCCATGAACGTCATCCACTACATGCACGACAAGTACGCCTACGAGCGGATCGAGATGGCGCTGCACGACTACGCGCCGTTCCGGACCATGGCGTTCGGCATCGCCGGCATGTCGGTGGTGGCCGACAGCCTGTCGGCCATCAAGTACGCCAAGGTGAAGGTCGTCCGCGACGAGACAGGCCTGATCGTCGACTACCTGATCGACGGCGCGTTCCCGGTGTTCGGCAACAACGACAACCGCGTCGACCACCTGGCCTCGTGGCTGGTCAGCACCTTCATGGAGAAGCTGCGCAAGTACCCGACCTACCGTCACGCGCGGCACACCCAGTCGGTGCTGACCATCACCTCGAACGTGGTCTACGGCCGGGCGACCGGCAATACGCCTGACGGGCGGCGCAAGGGTGACCCGTTCGCCCCGGGGGCCAATCCGATGCACGGCCGCGACACCCACGGCATCCACGCCTCGGCCGCCTCGGTGGCCAAGATCCCCTATCGCGACGCCGAGGACGGCATCTCGCTGACCACCACCCTGGTGCCCAGCGGGCTGGGGCGGACGGCGGAGGACCGGATCACCAACCTGACCGGGATCCTCGACGCCTTCTTCGGCTCGACCGGCTACCACATGAACATCAACGTCCTGAACCGCGACACCCTGCTGGACGCCATGGAGCATCCGGAGAACTACCCGTCGCTGACCATCCGGGTGTCGGGCTATGCGGTGAACTTCGTGCGGCTGACGCGCGAGCAGCAGCTGGACGTCATCAACCGCACCTTCCACGGCGGCTGACGTGGCGGAGGCGGGCCAGGACAAGGCGCCGGCCCTGGAGGCCGCCAACGAGTTCGAGTTGCGGGTCGACCTCAGCCGGCACGTGCCCGAGATGAACATCCGCACGGGCCTGGCCACGGGCGAGATCGGCTTCCTGCACTCGTTCACCACCGGCTCGGCGGTGGACGGGCCGGGGATCCGGCTGGTGGCCTGGCTGGCCGGCTGCATGTTCCGCTGCCGCTTCTGCCACAACCCCGACACCTGGACGCTGACCAACGGCCTGCCCGTGCCGTTCGAGCGGGCCGTGGAGGAGCTGCGGACCTACGCCAACGGCCTGAAGGTGATGGGCGGGGGGCTGACCCTGTCGGGGGGCGAACCCCTGATGCAGGCCCGCTTCGTCGCCCGCCTGTTCGCCGCGGCCAAGGCCATGCGGGTGCATACGGCGATCGAGACGAACGGGTTCTACGCAGAGCGCCTGTCCGACGAGGAGCTGTCGAACATCGAGCTGGTGATCCTGGACATGAAGGGCTTCACGCCGGCGCAGCACGAGCGGGTCACCGGCGTGGTCGACAATGCCCGCGTCATCGCCTTCGGCGAGCGCCTGGCCCGCCTGAAGCGCCCGATGTGGCTGCGGTTCGTGCTGGTCCCGGGCCTGACCGACGTCCCCGGCGAGATGGCCGCCCTGGCCGACTACGCCGCCGGCCTGGGCGTGGTCCAGCGGGTCGAGGTGCTGCCCTTCCACCAGATGGGGGCCTTCAAGTGGGCCCGGCTGGGATTGGACTACGACCTGGAGGCCACGCAGCCGCCGTCGGCCCAGCAGGTCGCGGCGGCGATCGGCGTCTTCCGGGCGGCGGGGCTCGACGCCTGCTAGGGCGCGCCGGCGGGCTTCGGCGCCGGCTTCTCGCGCTCCACGGCGCAGGGGCCGGTGGTCTGCTTCAGGCCCGAGGCGCCGACCGTCTTCCACGATCCCCGCCCGCTGGCCCGGTCGACGCTGAGCGTCAGGATCAGCGAGGCCGAGGCGATGACGCCCTCGAGCTTGGCGCGATCCGCCGTGCAGCTGAAGACCTCGCACAGATTGGGTCCGAACCGCTTCTCGGCCGGCTTCCATTCCTGCAGCAGCCGGGGCGCGACGCGGAAGGTCCGCGTGGTCTGGGTCGCGCTGTCGATCCGGCATCGCAGGATCAAGGCGTCGCTCGTCGGAGGGTCGGCGAGGGCAAGGGCCAGCAGGGGGACGAGCAGGGCGGTCGACGGCACGGGGAGCCTCCGATTTCGCCCCATCATGCGCCGCGGGGACCTAGATGCCCCTTGGGTGAACACCTGAGAGACGCTGGAGGTTTATGCGGATGGCGCTCCACCACCTTTGGGTGTCTGTTTCAGCATTGAAACGAACGGTTGGGCGCTGTTCGTGCGGGGGGAGTCCCTTCGTCGAAGGGACGATCGATCCGGAGAAACCCTCGTCCTAGTCCATGGTTGGTGTTGAGGGGCGTTGAGGGGCGAGGTTTCGCGAAGGCGACCGCGTGAGCGGGCCTGTCCCCCTGTCCTGCCGGCGGTCGCGCGCGGCTTCGGTCGAGCGCGGCGCTTGTCCACAGGGAGGGGCGAGGATGCTGCGTATTCTGATTGCCGACGACCACGAGCTGGTCCGTCGAGGTGTTCGAAACGTCATCGAGGATCATCCCGGCTGGATGGTCTGCGCCGAGGCCTCCGACGGCCAGCAGGCCCTGGACCTGGCCCTCCAGGAAAAGCCCGATGTGGCCATCCTCGACGTGTCGCTGCCGATCCTGAACGGGGTGGCCCTGACGCGCCTCCTGCAGAAGGAGTGCCCCAAGATCCGCGTCCTGCTGTTCACGATGCACGACGACGACGAAACGGTCAGCAGCGCCCTGGCGGCGGGGGCGCGGGGCTACGTCCTGAAGTCCGACACCGGCACCAACCTGGAGGGCGCGATCTCGGCCCTGCACGTCAACCGCCTGTACTTCTCGTCGCCGGTCTCGGAGCTGCTGCTCTACGCCGCGCTGAACGAACGCAAGAAATCGCGGCTGGAGAGCTTCACCACCCGCGAGCTGGAGGTCGCCCAGCTGATCGCCGAGGGCAAGGTCAACAAGGAGATCGCCCGCCAGCTGAAGATCAGCATCAAGACCGTGGAGAGCCATCGGGCGGCGGGCATGCGCAAGGCCGGGGTGCGGACCGCGGCGGCGTTCGTCCGCTTCGCGATAAAGCACAAAATGATCCAGGCCTAGGTCGGCGCCGGGGTCGCCTCCGGGTTCGGCCTGATACCCCCCTCGCCGTGATCTCGAAACACTTCGCGTGTGCGGAGGCGATCGGTGACCAAGCAGATTTTCAAGCCGCGAGGCCAGAACACCACCCGCGCGATCGCGGCCAACGTGTTTTCGCTGTGCTTCCCTCTGTTCCTGGTCGACGCGGTGCGGCGGGTCCATCCCGTCGCGCTGCAGCAGTTCCACCTGCTGCCGCCCGACGGCGCGGACCTGGCGCCGGGGCTGCTGGAGGACGACCCCCGCATCGTCATCGCCAGCGCCTGGATCGACCTGACCGACGGCCCCGTGGTGCTGCACCTGCCGCACACCCACGGGCGGCATTTCGACCTCACCCTGATCGACACCGCCGGCGAGCCGTTCGCCAGCCTGGGGACCCGCACGGACAACGACGACGGCGTGGACGTCGCGGTGGTCGGCCCGCGCTGGAGCGGCGAGGTCCCGCACACCCACCTGGCCCGCCGCGCGCCCAGCGACGCCTGCTGGGCGGTCAGCCGCATCCACGCCCATTCGCCGCTGGACCGCCCCGAGGCCGAGGCCGTCTCCCGGAACCAGCACGTCAGCTCGCTGGGGCGGCGGGCCGAGCATCGCACCGACCACGTCACCAGCCTGGAGCCGCCGGCCGTCTCCAGCCTTCGGCAGGTGATCGAGCTGGGGCCGGCCGTGTTCTTCCATCGCCTGGACTCGGTGCTGGACCGCGCCCCGATCGGCTTCGAGCGGTCGGTGCGGCCCCTGATCGACCAGTTCCGCCGCGACCTGGACGGACCGCCGCCGGTCTCCAGCTGGTCGCCGGACCTGGCCGAGGCCCTGGAGCTGGGCTTCGCCGACGGGCTGGCGGCGATCCGGGCCGCGACGGCCGCGATCTCGGAGAGCCGGGGCATCGGCTGGCACGCGGTGGCCGTGCCGCAGCACGACGAGTCCGGCGCGTCCCTGGCCCAGGCCGGCCGCGCCTATTCCAGTCTCGGCGCCCCCGCCCGCGAGGAATTGCTGACCCTGGTCTGCGAGCACGACGGCCACGGCCGTCCGCTGCGCGGCGACCGCAGCTCGCGCCTGCGCTTCCCGCCCGACGGCCTGCCGCCGGTGCGCGGGTTCTGGCGACTGCACACCCGCCCGACCGCCTCGGGGGACAAGCGGCACGGGATCGGCGACCGCAACGACCTCAGCCCCGACGACGACGGCGCGCTGAGCCTGATCATCCACGACCTGCCGCCGGCCCCGGGCGACCTGGGCAACTGGCTGGCCGCCCCGCACGGCGAGATGTGCCTGATCATGCGGCTCTACGCGCCGCGCGGCGAGGCCCTGTCCGGCGCCTGGCGCATGCCGCCGATCGAGATCGTGGACCTGGACGTGGACGGCTCCAGGCCGGGGGTCGCGTCGTCCGAAAGTCTTAAGCCAAACAGGAGGACTCCGTCGTGAGACCACTGCCCTTCGTCGCCTGCTGCGTCCTGAGCGTCGCGGCGGCGGCCTTACCCTCCCTGACCCTCGCCCAGGCGACGCCAGCCCCCGCGGCGCCGAAGCCCGCCGCCGCGCCGGCGGCGACGCCGAACACCGGGCCGGCGACGCCGACGGTCGAGCCCGAGGCGCGCCAGGCGCTGGAGCGGATGAGCGCCTATCTCGGCACGCTGTCCAGCTTCGAGATCAAGACCCAGACCACCGTCGACGTCATCACCGAGATCGGACAGCGCGTGCAGATCGACGGGTCGGCCCACTACAAGGTGCGTCGCCCCAACGGCTTCGTCATCGACGTCGTCACCGACATGAAGACGCGCAGCTTCTTCTACGACGGCAAGTCGTTCACGGTGTTCTCGCCCCGGCACGACTACTACGCGACGGTCCCCGCGCCGGACACCATCATCAAGACGCTGGACGTCCTGTGGGACCAATTCGGCCTGGCCCTGCCGCTGGAGGACCTGTTCCGCTGGAACGACACCAAGAGCCGGCGGGCCGAGGACCTGAGCAGCGGCTTCCTGGTGGGCCCCGCCACGATCGACGGGGTGCTCACCAACCAGTACGCCTTCCGCCAGGGCGAGGTGGACTGGTCGGTGTGGATCGAGCAGGGCGACCGCCCGCTGCCGCGCAAGCTGCTGATCGTCGATCGCTCCCAGGCCGAGCAGCCCGCCTATGTGGCGCGGCTGGCCTGGACCCTGAACCCGACCTTCCCGGCCGACACCTTCACGTTCAAGGCCGGTCCCAACGCCAAATCCATCCGCATGAGTACGCTCGAGACCGATACCGGGAGCACGCCATGAAAGTCCGTATCCCCCATGTGATCGCCATCACGGCCGGCGTCGCGGCCTCGATGATCATCTATGTCGACGCCGCCGACGCGGGGCGGGGCGGCGGCCGCGGTGGCGGCGCGCGCGGCGGCGGCATGAGCAGCATGAGCCGAGGCGGCGGCGGGGGCTTCAGCCGCGGCGGCGGCTCCTCGTCGTTCGGCGGCGGCAGCCGGTCCAGCTACAACCGGGGTTCGTCCTCGGGCAGCAGCTTCAGCCGGCCGTCCACCGGCTCGCGTCCCAGCGCGGGGACGCGTCCCAGCACCGGGGCGGGGGCGGGGGCGGGCGGCGGCCTGGGCGGCGGCGCGGCCCAACGGCCCAGCGGCGGGTCCGGGCTGGGAAGCGGGGCCGGCGCCGGCTCAAGGCCGTCCACCGGCTCGCGGCCGTCCACGGGCGATCGGGCGGCGGCCGGCGGTCGCACCGATGCGGGCGGCCGGGGCGATCGCGGAGACGGCGGCCGGGGCGACCGGGGGGATCGCGGCGACCGGGGCGATCGTGGCGATCGCGGCGACCGTCCCGACCGCGGCGACAACACCATCGGCGGCGGCGACCGCAACACCAACATCAACAACAACACCAACATCAACATCGATGACGGCTGGGGCGGCTGGGACGACGGCTTCTATCATCCGATCGCGGCCGGGATGGTGATCGGCGCCACGGCGGCGGTGACCGCGGCGGCCCTGACCCCCTACCCCTATTACGGGGCGGCCTACTATTCGCTGCCGGCCGGGTGCGGGGGCTATCCGTACTACGGCCACTCCTACTACCGCTGCGACGGATACTATCTGGAGCCGCGCTACGAGGGCGACACGATCGTCTACGTCAACGTGCCCGATCCGGCCTCGGCGGAGGGCAAGGCCGCCGCCCCGGGCAAGACGACCTCGTCGGCGCCCACGCCGACTCCGACGCCGACCAACCCGCCGCCGACCCAGCCCTAGGGCGGCGGGGCGGGCGGCGGGGCGGACACCGGCGGCGGTCCCAGGATCGCCTTCAGCGAGAACGCATCGGTCGAGGTCGGGATGGTCAGCAGCATCTGCAGGCCGATCAGCCAGGTCACGATCGACACGGCCGCCAGGGTGAAGCGCACCGAGGTCTGGCGGAAGACCTGGCCGATGCCGCCGAAGAACATCGCCGTGGCCAGCACCACGCCCGCGCGGTTGTAGGCGTAGGAGGTGCGGCTGGCCGCCTCGCCCAGGGCGAACTGGGTCTCGGCCTCCTTCTCGGCGCGTTCGGCCTCTTCGAAGCCCGGCGTACGGTAGCCGGTCATGGCGAACGGGGTCGGCGGGGCCTTGGGGTCGTCCAGCGGGCGGGTGGCCAGCCAGGCCTCGAACTGGTCGTGGAAGTTGGCCGGCATGCGGGTGCGGTAGAACTGGGCCAGGGCGTCGTTGCCCCGGCTCTTGGCCTCGATCCAGTCGCTGAACAGGTCGATCTGCACCGAGCGGACCATGTCGCCTTCGAACCGGGCCCGCGAGGCGGCGCCGCGTTCGAAGTTCGCCCGGCCGAAATGCACGCTCTGCATGCCGTTCCAGATCGCGCCCTGGTGGCTGGCCCACGACGCCATCAGTCCGGCGACGGACAGGACGACGGCGGTCACAGTCTCGACCAGCCTGGCCCCGGCCGAGGTTTCGGCGTTGTCGTTGGCGTCGGGCCGACGGGCCATCCTTGGCTCTCCCTGAGGGTCTCAAAGAACGGCCCCGCACGCGTGCGGGGCCCAGTAAGGAGGTCTGGAAACCTCCTAGTCCGCCGTCTGAGGGGAGGAGGGCGGACGGTTCAAACTCGCGCCCGGCGGAGGCCGTGACGATCCGTGATTACCCTGACGTCGAGGGCGGAGCCGCCCGGGCTTGCCGGCTCGCGGCGACGAGGCCGGGAAGCGGACCGTACCGGCCCCGACGGGCAGGACGGCGACCACGACCGTGCCGGTTCCGGGGCAGGTGATCTCGATCCGCCCCTTCAGCTGGGCCGCGCGGGCGCGCATGCCCGCGATGCCGACCCCGGAGTCCAGACCGGCGCCGTCGCCCCGCAGCAGGGCCGCGACGCCCTTGCCGTCGTCGTTGACCCGGACGGTCAGGACGCCGCCGTGGCTGATCAGCTCGACGTCGGCGTGCTGGGCGTCGGCGTGGCGGTAGACGTTGGAAAGCGCTTCCTGGACGATGCGGTAGGCCGCGTGCTGGACCGGCGGCGGGGCGGCGTCGACCGGACCGCGGGTCAGGAAGCTGGCGGTCAGGCCGGTGCGGGCCCCGAAGCCGTCGACGAAGCCGCGCACCGCGTGGGCCAGGCCGTTCTGCGCGAGGCCCGCCGGCTTGATCAGGTAGGAGAGGACGCGGATCTCCTTCATCACCTCGCCGACCGAGATCTCCATGTCGTCCAGCACCGCGTCGGCCTTGTCGCCCGAGACCAGGGGCCGCAGGCGTCCCAGCGACAGGTTGAGCGCCGCCAGGTGCTGGCAGGTGGAGTCGTGCAGCTCGATGGCGATGCGCACGCGCTCCTCCTCCTGGGCCGCCAGCAGGTCGCAGGCCCGCGCCGGCGACGGCCGCGCCTTCGGCAGGGGCAGGTCGTCGTGCACCACCACGAACGCCGGCTGGGGACTGAACGGCAGGGGGCTGATCCGCACATGGCGGCGGTGGGGCAGCTCGCTGTCCGTCACCGTGTAGTGGTGGGTGAACGAGGAGCTGCGACCGCTCAGCAGGTCCTGGACGCCGTTGCGGAACGCGCTCCGTCCCAGGACCGGGCTGATCCGCGTGCAGAAGTCCAGATAGGGCTCGCCCAGGCCGGCGTGACGCGACGCGCCCGAGCGGCGCGCGGCGTCCCTCCAAGCGGGATTGACCGCGATCACCACGCCGGCCTCGTTGATCAGGGCCGTCTCCTGGACCAGCGCCTTGGAGACCGTGGCCAGAAGCCTGGCGGCGGCGCGACTGGCGGGCTTCAGCATCGGGACGGAGTCGAACAAGGCCTGCACCGGCGCGAGGGCCGATCTGGCCCGCCGCAGCATGCCGGTCACCGCCAGCCCGAGGGCGGCGGGCGGGGCGGGCGACGCGATCCCCTGATGGCCGCCGAACAGGGGCCACAGCAGCGGCAGCGTCTGGTCGAGCCGATGGGACATCTCAAGCGTCCTTCCACTGGCCTCTCCCGACAGAAAGCAAGTCCAAGGCCCGCCTCCGCGCGCGGGCCGTCCACTGCAAACGGCTACTTGGGCGGGGCTGGAGCCGGTTGCCCGGTGTCGCTGATCGGCGACCGCGCCTTCAGTTCGTTGAGGCCGCGAAGGCTCAGCTCGGCCCATCGCTCGACCACCCGCCGGAAGTCCATGCGGTTGGTGACGCGGTTGCGCTGTCCGTAGGTGTTGTCGCCGACGACGCGCCGGTCGACGGCGCGGCCCAGCAGGGCGCCGGTCTGGGAGTCCCGCACCTCGATGAAGTAGGTCGCCTCGCCGGCGTCGTTGGCGAAGCTGTAGGTGCGGCCGGGGTCCATGGTGTCCGGCGCCGAGACGCGGACGTTGAGCACGCCCGTCCTCAGCCACAGCACGTCGGGCCCGGCCTCGGTGACCACCGGATAGCCGCCCTTGTTGAACTCCTCGGCGAAGATCTCGCTGGCGCCGGCGACGCCCTGGGTGATGGCCTTCTGGACGTCCTTCTCGGAAATGTCCCGCGAAACGCCGAGGCCCTGGCTGTTGTAGTCGCGACGCCAGTTCTTCTCGAAGGTGACCTCGGTGGGATCCAGCTTGACCTTGGTGTAGCCGGTGAAGGTCGCGCCCGGGGCCAGGTAGACCAGGTCGAAGCCCTTGGTCTTGACCTGGATCAGGCCGTCCCAGGTCTGAGGGGGCTTGGCGGCCAGCGCCGGTGCGGCGGTGGCGACGGTGAACGCCAGGAACACCGCCGGGATGAGCTGTCGACGATCCATTTTCTCGGCCTCGATCTGCTGCGGCCAAGCATCGCCATGACGGCCGGGATCACCATCGGGGAAAACCCTCGGGCCGGCGCCGTACACCCCGCGCCGGCGTATCAGGCGCATACCGCGTCAGAAGGCGTAACGCAGGCGCATGGCCACGACGTCCAGGGTCTGGCCGATCTGGACGCCGACCGGCGGGGTCGTCGGGGCGGGGCCGAAAGGCTCGGGATCGGCGGGGCTGGCGGGGTTCAGGCGGTCCACCTTCACATGCATGGCGTTCAGCATCAGGCGGATGCGGTTGGAGGGGTACCAGTTCAGCGCCAGGCTGAGGATGGCCTGGTCGCCGCCCCGGACCCCGCCGGGCGGGGGCGGCGCGCCGGGGTCGCCGGCGTAGGAATTGGCGTCCATCCGGCTGTAGCGCGCGGCCAGCTCCCAGGCGCCCCAGCCCCCGGCCCGCAGGGGACGCCGGGTCAGGGGACGTCCGAACACCGCGCGCGTCTGGTCGAAGCGCCGCGCCTCGCCCGTCAGCATCCAGCTGCCCTCGATGTAGAAGCCGAAGAAGCGCGGGTCGCGCGGGAGGTCGCGGGACGAGCGCTCGACCGCGAAATGGAAGGCCTCGGCCTGCAGGAACAGATTGCGGCGGCGCGCGGCGAACTCCAGGCCCAGCACCCGGACGTGGTGGGCGACGATGTCGCCGGTGTCGAGCAGGGGCGTGTCGTCGACGCGCACCTCCGGCGTGGCCTGCAGCCGCACGCCGAACCCCGGCGTCCGGCCGTCCTGAGGGTCGCCGGGCGACAGCACGTAGATCAGCGATCCGCCCAGGTGGTAGCTGGAGTCCGCCGACGGATAGAAGGCCCGCGAGGTCCGCACGATCACCGCCGACTTGGGCGAGGTCTCGTCGTCCTCGTGCAGGACGGGTCCCGTCAGGCTGACCGCGGTCATCCAGTTGCGGGTCGCGCGCCGCACGGTCACGCCCAGCCGGCCGTCGCCGCCGCCCAGGCCGCGCGCCAGGTTGGCGGCCGTCGCCCGCTCCAGGAACGGGTTGGCGTCGGTGCTGGTCGCATCCTCCATGTTGGTCAGCTGGGGATAGGCCCCGGCGATGAACACCCAGGGCGCGAAGCGGCTGTAGCGGGCCCAGACCTCGGCGACGCGGGCCTCGCCGTGCTCGTCGCGGCCGCCGATGTCGAACATGGCCCGGTAGGACAGGTTCTCGCCCCACTGGCCCTCGCCGCCCAGGCGGGCCTTGCGCAGGTACGAGCCGTCGGCCAGGGCTCGGGCGTCCAGGGTGTCGCCGCTGCCGATGGCGCCGCGCCGGAAGTCGGTCTCCGGCGGTCCGGCGGCGGGCTGGGTGTAGTTCGCGCCGTCGAGCTGGATGTAGCCCCGGAAGGTCCACGGACCCAGGCTGAAGTCCTGGTCCAGCACCGACAGCAGCTTCAGGGGCACGACCAGCAGGGCGTGGGGCGCCTCGGCCTGGTCCTCGGCCGTCGGCTGCTGCTGCGGGGCTTGTTCGGCGGAGGGCGTCGTCGCGGGAGGTCGGGCCGCCTCGGCCGGCGCCTCCGTCGTGGCGAGCGCCGCCGCGACGAGCAGCGCCAGGGTCAGGCGAGGTCTCCGGCGTCGAGGGGGCGGGCGGGGGTCATGGGAAGCCTCCAGGTTGGCGCCCACGGTCGGGTGGGCCGCGGGCCCGGGCCATCCGGCGGATACCCCAGCCGCCGGGCCGCAGGCGCCCGAGCCGGGGCCCGCGTCCCGGCCGCGCCGACCGTTCCGGCGCTCGCGAAAGGCGCGAGGGTTACGGGCAATCGACCTCGGGTCGTATCAGGTCCCCACCGGATACGTTCGCTCCGGAGCCGCTTCTAGCCTCTGCCGGAGACGCGTGGATCAGCCGCGCCGGTCACCGGGTCCAGTACATAGGGGCGACACGATGGGAACTCTCCACGGGCGGCTCGGGCCGCGATTGCTGATGGCGACCGCGCTGGTCGGCGGCCTCGGCATGGTTCAGGCGGCTCACGCCCAGGACGCGCCGAACTTCGAGGTCTACGGCTTCGCCCAGGTCGACTTCACCCAGGACTTCAACCGCGTGGACCCGGCCTGGGACGACGCCCTGCGGCCCTCGAAGATCCCGACGACGCAAGGCACGTTCGGCGACAACGGCCAGACCTCGATCAGCGTCAAGCAGAGCCGGTTCGGCGTGAAGGCCCAGCAGGACATCGCCGGCAAGCCGCTGTTCGTGAAGTTCGAATTCGACCTGTTCGGGGTCGGCGGCGACGCCGGCCAGACCACCTTCCGTCTGCGCCACGCCTACGGTCAGTGGGGCCCGGTCCTGGCCGGCCAGACCAACAGCGTGTTCATGGACGGCGACATCTTCCCCAACACCATCGAGTACTGGGGTCCGACGGGGATGGTGTTCCTGCGCAACCCGCAGATCCGCTACACCTTCGGTTCAGGCCCGGGCCAGTTCGCGATCGCGGTCGAGAAGCCCGGCAACGACATCGATCCGGGCAACATCCGCACCGTCTCTCCGGAGCTGGGCGCCAACATCCGGGGCGACGAGAGCCTGCCCGACCTGACCGGCCACTATCGCTACCAGGGCGACTGGGGCCACGTGCAGCTGGCGGGCATCCTGCGGCGGGTGGGCTACGAAACCGTCGGCACGACCGACAACAAGCCCAAGAACACCAAGCTGGGCTGGGGCGTGAACGCCACGTCCAACATCAAGGTCGGAGCCAAGGATGTCGTCCACCTGGGCGTGGTCTACGGCGAAGGCATCGCCAGCTACATGAACGACGGCGGCACCGACATGGGTCCCGAAGCGGCGACCGGCGTCACCCTGCCGCTGCCCACCCCCGTGCCGCCCGGTTCGCTGCGCGGCGACGTGCTGCCGTTGCTGGGCCTGACGGCCTACTACGACCACTACTGGAACGACCAGTGGTCCAGCTCGGTCGGCTGGAGCATGACCAAGGTCGACAACACCGATTTCCAGGAAGCCACGGCCTACACGTACGGCCAGTACGCCTCGGCCAACCTGCTCTACACGCCCGACCCGCGGATCCTGATCGGCGGCGAGCTGCTGTGGGGCGAGCGCAAGGACTTCAACGACAACAAGGGCGACGACCTGCGGGTGCAGGTGTCGTTCAAGTACAGCTTCTCCAGCAAAGATTTCCGCTAGGCGGCTCACGGGAGACGATCCGATGATGCAGACCAACGCTTCCCGCCGCGACCTCGCCAGGGGTCTCGCCGTCCTGGGTTTCGGCCTGACCGCCGGCGCCGGCCTGGCCGCGGCTCCAGCCGCCCAGGCCCAGGCCTCGGGCGCCGCCGCCGCCGCGGTCAAGGCCGCCTACGACAAGTACAAGGGGCTGCAGGAAGGCAAGAACGCCGACTACATCCCCGCGCTCGCCAAGGTGCCGTCGAACTATTTCGGCATCGCCCTGGCCACGCCCCAGGGGGCGCTGGCCACCGCCGGCGACATCGAGCCGACCTTCTCGATCCAGTCGATCTCCAAGGTCTTCACCCTGGCCCTGGTGTTCCAGGAATCCGGCGAGGACCTGATCGAGAACAGCATCGGGGTGGACGCCACCGGCCAGGTGTTCAACTCGATCGTCGCGGTCGAGCAGTACCGCGGCAAGGAGATGAACCCCCTGGTCAATCCCGGCGCCATCGCCACCACCGGCATGGTCAAGGGCACGCCCGACGAGGTCTGGAAGAAGATCCTGGCCCTGCATTCCGACTTCGCCGGCCGTCAGCTGTCGGTCGACGAGGAGGTCTACAAGTCCGAGGCCGACACCAACCAGCGCAACCGCGCCATCGGCGCTCTGATGTGGGCCTACGAGCGGTTCAAGAGCGACCCGGCCGTGGCCACCGACATCTACACGCGCCAGTGCGCCATCGCCGTCAACGCCAAGGACCTGGGCAACATGGCCGCCACCCTGGCCAACGGCGGCAAGAACCCGATCACCAAGAAGCAGGTGATCGATCCCAAGCACGTTTCCCGCCTCCTGGCGGTGATGGCGACCGCCGGCCTCTACGACGACAGCGGCAAGTGGCTGTTCCACACCGGCCTGCCCGCCAAGAGCGGCGTGGGCGGCGGGCTGATCGCCGTGTCGCCGGGCAAGTTCGGGGTCGGCACCTTCGCGCCGCCGCTGGACGCCGCCGGCAACAGCGTGCGCGGCCAGAAGGCGATCATCGACATCTCGAACGCCCTGGGCGGCAACCCGTACGAAGCCAAGCCGACCTGATCGGCCCGAGGTGAAGTTCATGCCACGCTTTGCGTATCGGCGTCGGGGCCGGCTGGGCCCGGCGTCCTCCCTCGCCTGCGCCGCGGCCGGCCTGGTGCTGGCGGGCGCGGCGAGCCCCGTCCTGGCCCAGGAGCTCCAGTCCACGGCGCCCCCGCCGCCGCCGGTCGCCAGCGCCGAGGACCTGGCGGCCATGCGCCGCGAGCTCCAGGCCCTGAGGTCCGAGAACGAGGCGGCCAAGGCGGCCGAGGCCGCGCGCGCCAAACGCATCGACGCCCTGGACGCCCAGCTCTCCTGGGCCGCGGGCGCCCCGCCGCCGACGGCGCCGGTCGCCACGACGACGGCCACTTCGGACGACATCGTGCGACTGCCGACCCGGGCGGCGGCCGAGGACGCCGCCCCGCCGGCGCGCTGGGGCGGCTTCGAGCCCGGCAAGGGCCTGATCCTGATGCGCTCCGACATCGGCGAGGTCGACCTGGGACTGGTCAGCTACCTGCGCTACCTGAACCAGCACCAGCTGGACAAATCCTATGTGGACGCCTTCGGGCGGACCAAGACCGTCACACCGCGCGAGGACTTCCAGCTGGCCAAGGTGCAGATCACCGTGCGCGGCTGGCTGTTCGATCCGCGGTTCGGCTACAACGCCTATGCCTGGACGTCGCAGACCGCCCAGGGCCTGGGCGCCCAGGTGGTGCTGGCCGGCAACCTCAATTGGAAATTCAACGACGCCCTGCGGGTCTATTTCGGCATCCAGTCGGTGCCGTCGACGCGCTCGACCAACCGGACGTTCCCTTACTGGCTGCGCAACGACAACCGGCCGATAGCCGACGAGTTCTTCCGGGGATCGTACACCCAGGGCATCTGGGCCGACGGCAAGCTGGCCAAGGGCCTGGAATACCGGGTGATGGTGGCCAACAACCTGAGCGCCTTGGGGGTCAACGCCGGCCAGCTGGACGCCAAGCCCAACACCTGGTCGGGCGCCCTGACCTGGATGCCGACCACCGGAGAGTTCGGCCCGGCCAACGGCTTCGGCGATCCGGAGAACCACGACAAGGTCGCGACCCTGTTCAGCGTCCACTACACGCGCAGCACCGAGACGCCGCAGTCGCAACCCAACACCGAGTCCATCGAGAACACCCAGCTGCGGCTGTCCGACGGCACCCTGTTGTTCGCCAACGAAGCCTTCGGCACGCCGGGCCGGATCACCGAGGCGCGCTACCAGATGGTGGCCCTGGACGCGGCGGTGAAGCACCGGGGCTATGCGCTGGAGTTCGAGTACTATTCGCGCTGGCTCGACAACTTCAAGGTCAACGGGATCGTCCCGGTCACCGACCTGCACGACACCGGCTTCCAGCTCCAGGCCTCGGCCATGCTGATCCCCAAGACCCTGATGCTCTATCTGTCGGGCTCCAAGATCTACGGCGGCTACGGCGACCCCTACGACGTCGCCCTGGGCGTCAACTACTACCCGTTCCAGCGCCGGGACCTGCGGGTCAACGTGATGGGGCTCTACACCGACCGTTCTCCCGTCGGCTACACGGCCTATCCCGTCCCGGTCGGCGCGAACGGCTTCACCCTCGTCTCGGACTTCTCCCTCGCCTTCTAGGACCAGGAGGTCGCGATGCCTCGCCGATTGCTCTTCGCCGCCCTGGGGCTCCCGCTGGCGCTCGTCGCCGCGCAGGTCTCGGCCCAGACCCCGGTCCCGACCCCGCAGGGCTGCCAGTTCAGCGACAGCCACTTCCACCTGACCAACTACATCCAGGAAGGGCCCTCGGCCGCCGAGGTGCTGAAGCTGATGGGCGACCGGGTGTGCCGCACCACCCTGTTCGGCATCCCGCTGCAGCAGGAGTGGTCGCACCTGGAGAGCGGCGACATCGCCCCGACCTACTATCTCGAGGCCGACGCGCCGCTGTACTACTACTCGTTCACCGACGCCCAGATCGCCCTGCAGTACCGAGCCCTGTCGCCAGAGCAGCAGAAGCGGGTCGATCCGATGATCACCGGCTTCAATCCGGCCGACATGTACGCCGCCGACCACGTGCGGCGGGTGCTGACCCTGTTCCCCGGGGTCTTCACCGGCATCGGCGAGTTCTCGGTGCACAAGGAGTTCGTTTCGCCCAAGATCGCGGGGGGAGGGGCCAGCCTGACCGACCCGTCGCTGGACCGCCTGCTCGACTTCGCTGGCGAAGTGGGGCTGGTGGCGATCCTGCACAACGACATGGTCCGCCCCTTCACCAAGGACGCCAGGGTCCGGGGCTATTTCGACCAGCTGACGGCGCTGTACGCGCGCCATCCCAATACGACGATCATCTGGGCCCATGCCGGCATGGGGCGGGTCGTCCAGCCGGTGAAGTCCGAGGCGACCTATCTGGAGGAGATCCTCTCCAACTCCGCCATGAAGAACGTGATGTTCGACATCTCGTGGGACGAGGTGGCCAAGTACCTGGTGGCGACCGACGAGTCCTCGACCCTGGCGGCGGCCCTGATCAACAAATACCCGGACCGCTTCCTGTTCGGCAGCGACGTGGTCGCGCCCCGCTCGCCCGAGCAGTATTTCGCCGTCTACGAGGCCTACAAGCCGCTCTGGGCCAAGCTGACGCCCGAGACGCGCGAGAAGGTCCTGAAGGGCAATTACGAACGTGTTTTCGACGCCGCCCGGGTCAAGGTGCGGGCCTGGGAAAAGGCCAATGCGCGACCATAGGATTCGGCAAGCCCAGATTCGGGTGAACTGAGGTCTAGGCTCAGGTCTACACCTGATAGGTCTTGTCGGCCCGGGCGCCAAACTCCTCGCCGAGTTTGGCAAGAGCTGGGAGATCCAAGATGGGTCATTATCTTTCGGGCGTCGCGGCCGCCGTCTTGGTCGCTGGTGGGCTGGCCCTGAGCGGTTGCGCCACCGAGCAGTACGTCGACGAACACGTGGCCGCCGTGAACGCCCGCGTCGACGCCGTCGACGCCAAGGTGAACGCGCTGTCGACGCGGGTCGACGGCGTGGACAAGTCCGCCCAGGCGGCGCAGTCGCGGGCCGACGAGGCCTACGGCCTGGCGCGGGGCAAGATGGTCCGCACGGTGGTGAGCGAAAGCGACACCATCAATTTCGAGACCGCCAAGTGGGACCTGTCGGACGAGGCCAAGGCCACCCTGACCGCCTTCGCCGAGCGCCTGAAGGCCGACAACAAGAAGGTCTTCGTCGAGATCGTCGGCAACGCAGACCCGCGCGGCGACAGCGACAAGAACCGCATCCTGGGCGAAAAGCGCGCCCTGGAAACGCGCCGCTTCCTGTTCAGCCAGGGCATCCCGCTGGCCAGCATGGAGACGGTGTCGTGGGGCGAGGAACGCCCGGCCGCGACCGGCGACACGCCCGAGGACCTGGCCGCCAGCCGCCGCGTCGTGCTGCGCATCATCGAGTAGGCGTGAACGGCGCGCGGGTCGTTCCGCGCGCCGCCTCCGGTCCCCCGTCTTCCACCCTCAGGTCCGCACCGGATACCGGGCGGCGGGTTCGGCGGGAATGCTCGCCCTCGTCATCGTATCGGCGTGGAGGACGAGCATGCGCGGGTCGGAGGTCATGGCCGCTCTCGGAGCGGTCGGGGTCGTTTGCCTGGGAGCCGGCGCGGCCGTCGCCCAGAGCGCGCCCTGGGACGGGTTCTATGTCGGCGGCAACGTCGGCGCGTCGTGGGGCGACACCACCCTGAGCATGAAGGCGGCGGCCGGTTCGGGCGGGGCGGTCATCCCGCCCGGCGACATCGGCCTGATCAACGCCCCGATCTCGGAGGACGACGACAACGACGTCGGGTTCACCGGCGGCTTCCAGGCGGGCGTCAACTACTGGACGGGGGCGTGGCTGATCGGGATGGAGACCGACATCGGCTACTACAATCTGGGCGAGGACCGCGAGAAGACCTACCGGTCGGGGCTGGCGATCAACCCGCCGGTCGATTTCACGATCGAGCAGAAGGTGAAGACCGACTGGATGTGGACCCTGCGTCCCCGGATCGGCTACGGCAACGACACCTGGCTGGTGTACGCGACGGGCGGCGTGGCCGCGTCGGACATCAAGCTGTCGACCCGCTACCGCGACACCCGCACGACGCCGATCACGGGCAACAACGAGAAGTCCGACGTCAAGTGGGGCTGGACCGCTGGCCTCGGCGGCGCCTACGCCCTGAGCGACAGGACCGCGATCCGCGGGGAGTGGCTGTACACCGACTTCGGCACGATCAAGTCCCAGGCCACGGTCGGGTCAAGCTACGCCACCCTGAGCTCCGAGGCGGACGTGCGCGGCAACCTCTTCCGGCTCGGGTTCGACTACACCTTCTAGGGGCCTTGCGGCGAAGCCTGCGGACGGCATAACTGTTACCGTTATCATCCGCGAAGGATGAAACGGGAGGACGCATGGCTGTCGAAGGTGGAGCGCGGCGCGCGCGGGCTGGGCTTTGGTCGCGGTGGATCGCGCCGCTGGCCGTATTGGCGATGACGGCGGGCGCGGCCCAGGCCGCCCGGGCCGCGACGCCGGTGAAGATGGCCCTGACCTTCGACGACCTGCCGGCCCACAGCGCCCTGCCGCCCGGCGTCAGCCGCATGGACGTGGCCGGCCGGCTGCTAGCCGCCTTCCACGACGCCAGGACGGGGCCGGTCTACGGCTTCGTCAACGGCGTGCAGGAGGAGAAGGAGCCGGACTCGGTGGGCGTGCTGTCGCTGTGGCGCGCGGCCGGCCATCCGCTGGCCAACCACACCTGGTCGCACATGAACCTCAACACCAACGGCCTGGCCGACTGGGAGGCCGACCTCGTCCGCAACGAGCCGCTGCTGGAAAAGCACATGGCCGGCCAGGACTGGCGCTGGGTGCGCTACCCCTATCTCAGCGAGGGCGAGACGCCCGAGAAGCACGCGGCGGCCCGCAAGGTGTTGAAGGCCCGCGGCTACCGCATCGCCAGCGTCACCATGAGCTTCGGCGACTACGCCTGGAACGAGCCCTACGCCCGCTGCATGGCCAAGGGTGACACGGCCGCCGTGGCGGTGCTGGAGGCCAGCTACCTGAAAGCCGCCAAGGACAGCCTGGACTTCGAGCGCGGCCTGTCGGCGACGCTGTACGGCCGCGACATCCCCTATGTGCTGCTGATGCACGCCGGGGCCTTCGACGCGCGGATGATGCCCAGGCTGCTGAAGCTGTACCAGGACAACGGCGTGACCTTCGTCGGCCTGGAGGAGGCCGAGCGCGACAAGTTCTACGCCGCCGACTTCCACGCCGAGGCCACCGCCGTCCCCACGACCCTGGAGGAGGCCATGAAGGCCAAGGGGCTGCCGGTGCCGTCGCAGCCCGCCTGGGGCGGGGCGGAACTCGACAAGATGTGCCGCTAGCAGGCTTCGACCAAGGTCGGGGTCCTGTCGGATCCCGGAGTCACGCAGGATGAACCCGGGCTCCGGCGTCGGCCGGAGACCGCTCGAGAACGGTGAGGCGTCCATGAAGTCCTTCGAGAACGGCGTCGATCGCCGTCGCCTGCTGGCCGGCGGCGCGGCCGTCGCCGGAAGCCTGGTCCTGCCGTGGGCGGCGCGCGCCGACGCCCCCTCTGAAGCCGTCGAGATCGAGGTCGCCGAGGGCCGCCTGCGCGGCGTGCGGACCGGCAGCGTCGACGCCTACAAGGGCGTGCCCTACGGCGACAGCGTCTCGGGACCGAACCGCTTCAAGCCGGCCCGCCCCGTCGCGCCCTGGACCGGGGTGCGCGACGCCACGCGGCTGGGCGCGCCCACCCTGCAGGACCCCACCACCGTCTACGGCCTGAACGAGCCGGCCCCGGGCGAGGACTGCCTGGTGCTGAACGTCTGGACCCCCGCCGGCGGGGGCAAGGGCAAGCCCGTGATGTTCTACAGCCACGGCGGCGGCTACACGACCGGCTCGGGCGGCAGCACGGCCCAGGACGGCTCGATGCTGGCCCGCGAGCACGACGTGGTGGTGGTGGCCCACAACCATCGCCTGGGCGTGCTGGGCTATCTGTACCTGGGCGAGCTGGGCGGGGCGGAATACGCCGGGTCCGGCAACCAGGGCCTGTCCGACATCGTGCTGGCCCTGAAGTGGGTGCAGCGGAACATCGCCGCGTTCGGCGGCGATCCCGGCAACGTGACGATCTTCGGCGAGAGCGGCGGCGGGGCCAAGACCTCGTGCCTCTACGCCATGCCGTCGGTCGCGCCGCTGTTCTCCAAGGCCATCATCCAGAGCGGCCCGGTGGTGCGGATCTCCACGCCCGACGTCGCCGCCCAGACGACGCGGTTCTATCTGGACCTGCTGGGCATCGCCCCGGCCGATTGGCGCAAGCTGCTGGATGTCCCCGCGCCCCAGGTCCTGGCCGCCCAGAAGGCCCTGCTGGCCAAGTATCCGGGCGACAGCGGCGGCTGGAAGGGCATCCAGTCGCTCAATCCGGGCAGCTACGGACCCATCGTCGACGGCGGCCTGCTGCCGCATCACCCGTTCGATCCGACGGCCCCGGCCAGCGCCGCGGGCAAGCCGCTGATGATCGGCTGGCTGGATTGCGAGGCGGCCTTCTTCTCGTGGCAGAACAAGGACATCGAGGCCTTCCGGCTGGACGAGGCGGGGCTGAAGGCGCGGCTGGCGCCCAGGCTCGGCGACAAGACCCCGATGGTGATCGACGCCCTGCGGGCGGCCCATCCGGGCGCGAGCCCCAGCGACCTCTACCTGACGGCGCTCAGCTACCACGCCATGGGCGCGGGCTCGGTGGTCACCGCCGAGCGCAAGGCGGCCCAGGGCAAGGCGCCGGTCTATGTCTACAACATCGCCTACCGCTCGAACCGCAAGATGGACGGGACCGACATCGAGTTGGGGGCCATGCACGCCAGCGACATCCCCCTGGTGTTCAACACCGTGGCCTCGCCCAAGACCCTGGCCGGCGACCGCGCCGACCGCTTCGAGGCGGCCAGGAACATCAGCGCCATGTGGGCCAATTTCGCGCGATCGGGGAAGCCCAGCGCGCCCGGCCAGCCGGCCTGGCCCGCCTATGACCTGAAGGCCCGATCGACCATGGTGCTGGACGTGGCCTGCAGCGTGGTCCCGGACCGGTTCGGGGCGGAGCGGAAGCTGTGGGCGCAGCTGGATCCGGCTGTTTCGGCCTAGTCGTTTCGCCCTTCAATTTCAGCCGTCATCCCGGGCGCAAGGCCCGGAATGACGGTTGTTATTTTGGAGCGTTGGAGGGTTCCTTGGCCAGCGCCGCCGCCGCATTCACCAGCTGGATGTAGCTGGCGCCGACGTTGATCACGTACTCGTTCTCGCCCCAGAAGAACGGCCAGTCCTCCTTGTTCTCGGGGAAGTCCGGCTTGACGATCAGCTCGCCGGGCACCACGCCGCCGGCGATGAAGCTGAAGTCGGCGCGGTTGTTGCCGTAGGCGACCTCCTTGGAGACCGTGCCCACGGCCGAGACCAGCGAGATGTCCGAGCCCGGATGGGTCCCGTACAGATAGCTCAGCGACCGGAACACCGCCTGGCCGTCGATGATCTCGGGGAAGGCCCTGTGCAGGGCCCAATGGGTCAGGCCGAACTCGGCGACGCCGCCGCTGCCGGCCCAGCCGCCCATGGCGATCGGCACGCCGAACGGGTTCTCGGTCAGCAGCTTGTCGCTCTGCGCCTTGTAGGCCCGCACCGCCGGCGCCATCCGCGCCTTGAAGGCCGGCGGCATGAACGGGACGGCCCGGGCGGCCAGGTCGGCGTTCTGGGCGAAGCGGGCCTCGACCTTGGGCCAGAGCTCGTCGATCCGGGCGGCGTATTTCGGGTCCTTGGTGGCGATCAGCAGTTCGACGGCGGCGCTGAACTCCTCGTCGACGATGTCGCCGCCGGTGGTGTTGCCGTGGTGGAAGAGGTCGGGGGCGTGGCTGTGCTCCTCGTCCCAGACCCGTTGGGCGGTGGCCAGGCAGTCGTCGGCCAGGGCGTCGCGATAGCCGCGCAGGGCGCGGCTGGCCGCCGCCAGGGCGGCGATCGAACCGTAGTTCAGCGGCGTGGACTTGCTGGTGAACGCCCAGCGGTCGTCCTTGACCCCGCTGCGGCCGTCCTTGACCTGGTCGGGGCCGAGGCTGGCGTCATAGACAAGGCCGTCGGTCTTGGTCACTGCGTCGCCCAGGTGGGTGTACTGGCCGACGTCCGGCTCGACGATGCCGTGGATCGCGTGGCCGACGGCCTTGTGCTGGGCGAGCAGCTGCAGCGTGCCGTGCTCGATCTGCTGCAGGATATCGGGCGTCCCGTCCGGCACGTGGATCTCGACGTGCCGCCGCGCCTCGTCGACCGTGGTCTCGTCGCGGGTCAGGCGGAACTGCTCCCAGGTGTCGACCAGGGTGCGCACGACCGCGTAGTGGGTCTGGGTGCGGATGTCGAAGTCGCCCGCGTCGAACCAGCCGCCCACGTTGAGCCCGGGGATGTGCTCCATCGGCTTGAACGGCGTGTCGGTGGTCGGGCCCTGGCGATAGAGGTCGATGTGCTCGTGGTTCAGCGGCGCCTGCAGGGCGTCGTCGCGGTGGCTGTCGCCGTGCCAGACCCGATAGGCCTCGTTGACGAACATGTGGTCCATGGCGACCGGGAAATAGACGTCCAGGGTGGGATGCCAGGCGTCGGCGTAGAGGGTCGGATCGATCTTGAACGGCGCGGTGCGCCGGCCGGCGTATTCGACGACATAGAGGCCCGGCGTCGTCACGGACGAGAAGTCGAAGTCGGCGTAGGCGTAGCGCAGCCAGGGCTTCCAGGCCCCGAGCGGGGCGGTCAGCACCGGGGTGAAGGCCCCGGTCTCGCCCACCCTCAGCAGCCGGGCCTGGGCCTTGGGCGGATCGGCCGGGTCGCGCTCGACGATCGCCACCTTCTTCTGGCCCGGCGCGTAGCCCAGCTGGGAATGGGCTATGGACGGCGGGCGGACCCAGCCGGGCAGGGCGTTGGCCGAGACGGTCCATTCGACCACCCGGCCGGTCTTGCCCGCGGGGATCGGGGCGCGCAGCACGTACCAGCCGTTCTGGGCCTGGTTGCGGCCGTCGTACAGCGAGACCGGGCCGCCGGCGGCGCTGGCGATGGTGATCCGCCGCGCGGGGTCTTCCGGGGCCAGAACGAAGCGGCCGGCGGTGACCAGGGGCAGGGGCTCGGCGCGGCCGTCCACCGGCGCCGCCATGGGGCTGCTGGGATACAGCGGGAAGCTTCCCGGCTTGCCGTCGGCCAGGAAGGTCTTGCGGAAATAGGCCGAGGGCAGGACCTCGAGATTGAAGCCGGCCTTGCCCTCCAGAGCGGCGGGCAGGGGCTTGTCGAGGTTGACGCTGACGGTGAAGTCCCGGCCGCGGGGCTCGACGCGGATGGTGTAGCGGAAGTCCTGGCCGACGAATTCGAGGGTGGCGGTGATCACGCCGGTGGCCGGGTCGACCTTGCGCTCGATCAGCTTGGCCATCGCGTCCCACTGGCCGGGCGTGGGGCTCAGGCGGACATCGCCGTTGGTGACGGTGCGCACCCCGTGCTGGATCAGCTCGACCCCGCTCATCTTGGCGTCGTTGAACAGGTCTTCCGAGCCGTTGCTGAACACCAGGACGTTCAGGCCGGGGGTCTCGAGATAGCCCTTGGCGTTGAGCTTGAGGGCGCCGGAAGCCGGGCTCGCGGAGGGCTTGGCCGGGGCCTGGGCCAGTGCGGCGGGCGCGACGCCGGCCATCAGGCTCGCGGCTAGCGCGGCGGCCTTCAACGACCGCGACAAGACTTCCATGATGCTCCTCCCGTCCTGGACGTCTCTCCAGGTTCCGGGCGCAACCTTCCCGTCTTGCGGGCGGGCGTCAACGCACTTTTGGTACCGGTCCCATATTTCGAGGTCCGGTGGCGATCGGGGCGGGAGAGGGCTGGGAGAAAGAGGGGGCCGCCGTCGCGAGGACGCCGGCCCCTTGAGGTAATCCACGGGCGGATGGGCGAGCGAATGACCGCCAGCCTGAAAAGCCCGCGATAGCGGTAACATTGTTCAGGGTCTCGTCAACGGGGTTTCTTGCAGAGCTTCGGCGGGCGACCGCCGATCCGTCCAAAGCCGGTTTCCGCTACGTCAGGACGAAGCGCCGTGAGCGGATGACGCGCAGATTGCGCGGGCGCCCTCTGTGTCGGGACTGCAACAACCGAACCGCCTTGCGAAAAAGGCTTTTGCGTCAAAAAAGCGGCAACCCGCTTATTTGTCAGGGTTTCTGATCATTTGTATGAGAAATGAGCCGATACAGCGCTGTCAAAATCGGTTTTGGGTCGCTTGACCGATTTCGCGTACTGATGTTACCGCTAACTCGATCGCCGATATTCCGCTGTTTTTGACGACAATCGCAAAAACGGTCGGGGTCCACGTATCGGCGTCGAAACAAAAAGAACCAATGCCCCCTCGGGGGCTACTTGTGCGGGGAAACGGCTATGAAGCGACACCGTCGCCTGAATACCTCTGCGTCTCTGATAGCGCTGTCCGTGGCGATCTTCGCCGGCGGTCAGGCCCAGGCCCAGAGCAACAACGACAGCAGCACGGTCGACGAGATCGTCGTCACCGGCATCCGGGCCTCTCTGGAGCGCTCGATCGAGATCAAGCGCAGCAACAGCGGTGTGGTCGACGCCATCTCGGCCGAAGACATGGGCAAGTTCCCCGACACCAACCTGGCGGAATCCCTGCAGCGCATCACCGGCGTTTCGATCGACCGCACCAACGGCGAAGGCTCGCAGGTCACGGTCCGCGGCTTCGGCGGCGGCTTCAACCTGGTGACCCTGAACGGCCGGACCATGCCCTCGGCCAACGTCTCCACCGTCGGCGGCGACCAGTCGGCCGACTTCCAGACCGGCACCAGCCGTTCGTTCGACTTCTCGAACCTCGCCTCGGAAGGCGTCTCGACCCTGGAAGTCTACAAGACCGGCCGCGCGGGCATCCCGTCGGGCGGCATCGGCGCGACGATCAACGTCAAGACCCGCCGTCCGTTCGACGCGCGCGAGAGCGGCCTGACGGGCAGCCTCGGCGTGAAGGCCGTCTACGACACGAGCATGGACAACAAGCTCGAGGACGCGTCCAAGGTGACGCCGGAAGTCTCGGGCCTGCTGAACTGGACCGACGCGGACGAAAAGTTCGGCGTCACCCTGTTCGGCAGCTACCAGAAGCGCAACTTCACCAGCACCAGCGCCACGTCGAACGACTGGAACATCCGCAAGTATTCCGACTTCATCAATCCGGCCAACGGCTTCGTCCGCAACGGCGGCGCGACCCAGATCACCAATGCGCCGGCCAGCGGCGACACCCTGGTGGCGATCCCGAACGACAGCCGCTACCACTTCTCGCAAGGCAGCCGTGAACGCATCAACGCCCAGGCGTCGGTGCAATGGCGCCCGACCGAGAACATCCTGATCACGGCCGACGGCCTGTACGCCGACAACAAGTCGTTCGAACGCCGCAACGACCAGACCAACTGGTTCAACCGTCCGTTCGACAAGGTGACCTTCGACAAGAACCCGACGGTCGCCACCGCCGTGTTCCTGCAGGAAACCCTCAGCGGCACCAAGGACACCGGCTTCGAGCAGCAGTACCGCGCCAACGAGGACAAGCTGAAGTCGTTCGGCCTGAACGGCGCCTGGGACGTCACCGACCGCTTCAAGATCACGGTCGACGGCCACATCTCGAAGGCGTCCAGCGATCCTGACGCCCCCAACGGCACCAGCTCGACCTCGGTCAGCATCGGCGCGCCGATCATCTCGACGCACTCGGTGGACTACAACGGCAAGATCCCGGTCCAGGCCGTGGTCATCAACGACGCCCTGCCGCGCGGCAACGGCAACGGCGTGCTGGACGTCGGCGACCTGGGCAGCCAGGTGGCCCGCACCTCGGCCCAGAGCCAGGACCAGGAGATCAAGGAATTCCGCGCCGACGGCGGCTACGAATTCGACGACAGCGGCAGCCGCTTCGACTTCGGCTTCGACTACCGCAATTCGAAGATGAAGCAGGCCAGCATCAACACCCAGCAGGACCTGGGTAGCTGGGGCATCTCCAACCCGCGCGACGTGTCGCAGTACGCCGGCAACCTGGTGAAGCAATTCTGCCTGGCCTGCCGCTTCGACACCTTCGACGCGCATCAGAGCGGCACGGGCCTGGTCGCCTTCCGCGCCGACGCGATCGCCCTCTACAACGCCCTGTCGCCGCACTACGTCTCGGTCGGCAACGCCATCGGCGTGACCAGCCAGGACGACAACCGCGTCGACGAGAAGATCTGGGCCGTCTACGGCCAGCTGACCTGGAAGGGCGAACTGGCCGGCCACGAGGCCAGCATGGTCGCCGGCGCCCGCTACGAGGAGACCAAGTCGGAGTCCGTGTCGCTGATCCGCACGCCGCAAGCCGTCGTCTGGACCGCCGACAACGACTTCCGCATCGACACCGCGTCCACCTACTCGCCGATCTCGGGCAGCAACAAGTACAGCAACCTGCTGCCCGCCCTGGACTTCCAGATGGAGCTGAGGAAGGACCTGATCGGTCGCTTCTCGTTCAGCCGCACGATCGCGCGGCCGGACTACGGCAACCTGTTCGCTTCGGTCGCCCCTCAGGCGCCGAACCGTCCGATCGCCAACGGCGCCATCCCGCTGGCCACCCGGGGCAACCCGGAACTGCAGCCGCTGATCTCGGACAACTTCGACGTCTCGGTCGAGTGGTACTACAAGCCCGACAGCTACATCTCGGCGGGCTTCTTCGAGAAGCGCGTGAACAACTTCGTGGGTACGGGCACGTTCAACCAGAGCCTGTTCGGCCTGCGTGACGCCAGCTCGGGCGCCGCCGGAACCCGTTCGGGCGACGCCAAGGCGTCCCTGGCCGCGATCGGCGCCGATCAGACCGACGTCAACCTGTTCACGATGACCTCGCTGATCAACACGACCGGTTCGGTGGCGGCCGCCACGGCCCAGTACCAGGCCAACCGCGGTCCGTCCGGCGACCTCAACCAGGCCTTCGTCGATGCGATCCTCGCGGCCACCGACGTCTCGCCCAACGCGTCCGATCCGCTGCTCAACTTCCAGGTCGCGCAGCCGATCAACAACAAGACGGGCAAGATCCACGGCTTCGAAATCGCCGCCCAGCACTTCTTCGGCGACACCGGCTTCGGCGTCTCCGGGGCCTACACCCTGGTGCGCGGCGACGTCGGCTTCGACATCGGTTCCGACCCGGGCCAGGACCAGTTCGCCCTGCTGGGTCTGAGCGACACGGCCAACGCCACCCTGATCTACGAAAAGAACGGGATCTCGGCGCGTCTGGCCTACAACTGGCGCGACAAGTTCCTGCAGGCCACCAACCGCGGCGGCTCGCGCAACCCGGTGTTCGTCGCGCCGTTCGGCGAGCTGGACTTCAACATCAGCTACGACGTGACGTCCAAGCTGGCGATCTCGCTGGAAGGCATCAACCTGACCAACGAGAGCCTGCGCACCTACGCTCGCGACGAACACGAGCTGTGGTACGCGCAAGAACTGGACCGCCGCTTCCTGCTCGGAGCGCGCTACAAGTTCTAAGGAACGTAGCCATGGTCGGGTCGCGGGACTCTTGTCTTGGGGCCCCGACCTAGGTCGGGGGGAAGGGCCGCTGTTCGCAGCGGCCCTTTCTTCTCTACAGTGGCCGGACACCGAACCCGCGCCGCGGGTCCGGGACCGGAAGTTGGGGCGGACATGACGAACCGAGTGCTGCTTAACAACGTCGACCACGGCGACCTGCGGGTCGCCACGGGGCACGGTCCCGCCTTTGGCGACGACATCAACCAGGTGCTGATCTTCCCCACCGAGTTCGAGGCGGTTCAGCGCGAGTATCCGATCTTCTTCCGCAAGGACGCCGAGGGCGCCTTCCAGTCGGTGGCCCTGCTGGGCCTGGACCGGGACGAGAACCTGTTCCTCGAGCCAGGCGGCTGGAACGCCCGCTACGTGCCGGCCATCCAGCAGCGCGGTCCGTTCTCGATCGCCCTGCGCGACCGGGGCGCCGAGCCGATGATCCATGTCGACCTCGACCACCCCCGCGTCGGCGCCGCCGACGGCGAGCCGGTGTTCCTGCCGGCCGGGGGAAATTCGCCCTATCTGCAGCACGTCGCGCGCCTGCTGGGCGTGATCTACGACGGCCTGGAGTTCAGCAAGGCGATGTTCGCGGCCTTCGAGGCCCACGGCCTGGTCGAGCCGGTCGACGTCGAGATCAAGCTGGACGACTACACCCAGTACGACCTGCCCGAGCTCTACACGATCTCCCAGGACCGGTTCGCGGCCCTGGACGCCGCCGGGCTGGAGGCGCTGCATCGCAGCGGGTTCCTGGCCGCCGCCCAATGGGTCCTGTCGTCCCTGGGCAATGTCGGGTTCCTGGTCGAGCTGAAGAACCGCAAGCGGGCCGGGGCCTGAGCGGAGGGATCCGATGACCGACATCGCTCGCAGGACCCCGGTGGTCGAGGGGCTGACGCCCGACCAGATCCCGTTCGACGAGATCCTGACCCTCCAGCGGCCGACGATCTTCCGCGGCATGGCCCGCGACTGGCCGCTGGTGCGGGCGGGCCTGCGGTCGCCCCGCGCGGCCATGGACTACCTCCTGTCGCACGATCGCGGCGAGCGCTTCGTCGGCTATACCGGCGCGCCCGAGATCAAGGGGCGGTTCGGCTATGACGAGGCCGTCGCCCGCCTGAACTTCCAGACCGAGCGCACGCCGCTGCCGGCCTTCCTGGAGCGGATCGAGCAGACCTTGGACGGACCTGGGGACGAACCCGGCGCGCCGTCGCTCTACATCGGCTCCAGCGACATCGACGCCTATCTGCCGGGCCTGCGGGCCGAGAACGACCTGGGCCTGGACCTGACCGCCCTGGGCGACGCCACGCCCCTGGCCAGCATCTGGATCGGCAACCGCACGGTCGCCGCCGCCCACTACGACATGTCCAACAACATCGCCGTCTGCGCGGTGGGCCGGCGACGCTTCACCCTGTTCCCGCCCGAGCAGGTGGAGAACCTCTATCCCGGCCCGCTGGACATGACGCCGGGCGGCCAGGCGGTCAGCATGGTCGACTTCGACGCCTCGGACTTCGAGCGGTTCCCGCGCTTCCGCGACGCCCTGGCCGCCGCCCAGGTGGCCGAGCTGGAGCCCGGCGACGTGCTGGTCTATCCGGCCCTGTGGTGGCACCAGGTCGAGGCCCTGGCCCCGTTCAACGTGCTGGTGAACTACTGGTGGAACGCCGCGCCCGCTTTCATGGACACCCCCATGAACACCCTGCTGCACGGCCTGCTCAGCCTGCGCGACCGGCCCGACTTCGAGAAGCAGGCCTGGAAGAAACTGTTCGACTACTACGTCTTCGGTCCCGCCGATCGGGCCGGCGCGCACCTGCCCGAGGGCGCGCGCGGCGACCTCGGACCGATGGACGACCGCAAGGCCCGCCGGCTGCGGGCCTATCTGCTCAACCGCCTCAACCGCTGACGACCAGGAGAACGCCATGCAGGATCAGGTCGTGAAGAGGGTCGTCGTCGCCGGGGGCGGCACGGCCGGCTGGATGGCCGCCGCGGCCCTGGCCAAGCAGCTGGGCCCGCTGCTGGACATCACCCTGGTGGAGTCCGACGAGATCGGCACGGTCGGGGTCGGCGAGTCCACCATCCCCACGGCCCGCACCTTCAACGCCCTGCTGGGCATCGACGAGCCGGCGTTCATGCGCGCCACCCAGGCGACGTTCAAGCTGGGCATCTCGTTCGAGAACTGGGGCCAGATCGGCGACCGCTACATCCACTCGTTCGGCCAGGTGGGGAAGTCGAACTGGATGGGAAGCTTCCATCACTTCTGGCTGCAGGCGAAGGCGGCCGGCTTCGGCGGCGAGCTGGGCGACTACTGCTTCGAGCTGAAGGCCGCCGAGGCCGACAAGTTCTCGGTGGGCGAGGGGCCGGAGCTGAACTACGCCTACCACCTGGACGCCACGCTCTATGGCGGCTTCCTGCGCAAGATGAGCGAGGCCCTGGGCGTCAAGCGGGTCGAGGGCAAGATCGGCCAGGTCCAGCAGAACGCCGAGACCGGCTTCATCGAGGCCCTGGTTCTGGAGAACGGCGACCGGGTCGAGGGCGACCTGTTTGTCGACTGCACGGGCTTCCGCGGCCTGCTGATCGAACAGACCCTGAAGGCCGGCTACGAGGACTGGGGGCACTGGCTGCCGACCAACAGCGCCCTGGCGGTCCAGACCAAGTCGACGGGCCCCGCCGTGCCCTACACCCGCGCCATCGCCCACACGGCCGGCTGGCGCTGGAAGATCCCGCTGCAGCACCGGGTGGGCAACGGCCTGGTCTACAGCAACGAGTACATGTCGGACGACGAGGCTCGCGCCACCCTGCTGGAGGCGCTGGACGGCGAGCGGCTGATCGAGCCGCGCGTCATCCGCTACCGCACCGGCCGGCGGCTGAAGACCTGGTCCAAGAACTGCGTCGCCCTGGGCCTGGCCAGCGGCTTCGTCGAGCCGCTGGAATCGACCTCGATCCACCTGATCATGATCGGGGTGACGCGGCTGATGCAGCTGTTCCCGTTCACCGGCTTCAGCGAGGCGGTGATCGCCCGCTACAACCAGCAGGCCGTCGACGAGCTGGAGAAGATCCGCGACTTCATCATCCTGCACTACAAGCTGACCGAACGGACCGACAGCCCGTTCTGGGACCGCTGCCGGACCATGGACGTGCCCGACAGCCTGGCCCACCGCATCGAGCTCTTCCGCGAAAGCGCCCAGGCCTTCCAGGCGCCGGGCGAGCTGTTCCAGGTCGACTCGTGGCTGCAGGTGATGCTGGGTCAGCGGCTGCAGCCGACCGGCTACCACCAGATGGGCCGGCTGATGCCGCCCGAGGAGCTTCGCGGGGCGCTGTCGGGCCTGAGCGCCAACATCGCCCGCGCCGTCGGCGGGCTGCCCGGGCACCAGGCCTTCCTGGAGCGGTACTGCGGAATCTCGGCGGCCTGATCCAACCCAAAGCTGCGCCTTTCCAATCGGCCCTCCTTGAGCGATAGTTCGCGCATGGGTAGTCATTCGACGCGTCGCAATCCCTGGTCAATCTCCGTGGCCGAGGCGGCGCCGTTGGGAGGGGCAGTCATGGAATCTCACGCTCGCACGCGGTGCGTCGCCCTGGCCGGCGTCTCGGCCGTCGCCCTGGCCCTGGCGGCCGCGCCGTCGCACGGGCTGGCCCAGGACAAGGCCGCCAAGCCGGCCGCCCAGGCGCTGAAGGCGGCCCTGCCGAACGTCTTCGCCAACCCGCCCGCCGCCATCCCGGAGGAAGAGCCCGCGCCGCCCCGGCTGACCGCGCCCCTGGGGGTGATCAAGCCGCCGGAGCCCGTCCCCGGCGCCGACAGCTACGTCGATCCGCGCAAGAACATCCTCTACAAGTTCTCGATTGAGTTCACCGAGGGCACGGTCCGCAACCCCTGGACGCTCAGCGACGACAAGGTGCTGCTGCGCTCGTACCACAGCTCGGCGGTCGACCCGGACACGCCCTTCCTGGCCCCGACCATCACCATGCGCCCCGGCCAGACGGTGCGGATCAGCCTGAACAACGACCTGTTCGAGACCAAGGACGGCAAGCGCCTGCCGGTCGAGAAGTGCAAGATGCCGGACGGGGGCGTGAACGTGCCCCACTGCTTCAACGAGACCAACCTGCACGCCCACGGCCTGTGGGTCTCGCCGTCGGGCAACAGCGACAACGTGCTGATCTCGATCAATCCGGGCGTGACCTTCGACTACGAGTACAACGTCCCGTCCGACCACGCGGCCGGCACCTTCTGGTACCACCCGCACAAGCACGGCTCGACCGCCTTGCAGGTGTCCAGCGGCATGACCGGGGCGCTGATCATCAAGGACGACCGCGTGCCGACGGCCACCACGCCGGGCGACATCGACGTCCTGCTGCAGGACGAGAAGGGCCAGGCCTTCCCCGACAAGGTGCTGATGTTCCAGCAGGTGCAGTACGCCTGCTTCGACAAGGACGGGAAGATCCAGCAGTCGAACACGCCCAAGGGCCAGCCGTGGCTCTGCAACGCGGGCCAGGTCGGCGAGATCCGCGACTACGACCAGCAGCTGAGCAACAGCACCAGCTGGCAGTATTCCGGCCGCTTCACCTCGATCAACGGCAAGGTCCAGCCCGGCGTCACGGGGCTCCAGGCCGGCCGGTTCGAGCGCTGGCGGCTGATCCACGGCGGGGTGCGCGAGGCCGTGAACTTCCGGCTGTTCCCGATGAAGGCCGGAGCGCCCGACTGGAACACCGTGTCCGCCGATCGGCAGGACAAGTTCATGCGCGAGTTCTGCGGCGGAAGCGCCCTGCCGATGTGGGAGGTGGCGGTCGACGGCCTGACCCGGTCCCAGGTGTTCCGCACCAGCGAGGCGCGCCTGCAGCCCGGCTACCGGGCCGACCTGCTGGTCTATTTCCCGACCGCCGGGAACTACTGCATCATCGACGGGGCCAGCGACGCCCTGGGCAGCCCCAGCCAGGCGGCCGAGCCGATCAAGCTGCTGGGCGTGGCGGTGGTGGCCGCGGGCAAGGCGCCCGCCGATCCCGACAAGGCGCTGCGCGACCAGATGAAGGCCGCCGCAGACCGCAACATCACCGACGGCAAGATCAAGGCCGAGGTGGTCGGCGACATCGACGCCAATCTGAAGCTGTCGAAGTTCGTCTGGCACAAGCCGATCGCCGAGGCGGAGCTGAACGCGCCGCCGCAGGACCTGCGGTTCGCCATCGTCGCGGACCCGAAGCGGCCGGGGAAGTCCCTGTTCCAGGTCAATAACCCCAAGCTGCCGCCGGACGAGAGCGGGGTCTATGTGCCGTCGCGGATCGACCGCACGGCCAAGATCGGCGACGTCCAGGAGTGGCGGCTGACCTCGGACGTCGGGTCCCACCCGTTCCACATCCACGTCAATCCGTTCCAGGTGATCAGCGTGCTGAACCCGGCGGGCCAACCAGTCACCGACCCGGGCACGCCGGCCTACGACCCCGACTACGCCGGGGTGCTGGACCAGTGGAAGGACACCCTGTTCGTCAAGCGGGGCTACAAGATCGCCGTGCGCACCCGCTACGAGCGCTACATCGGCGAGTACGTCCTGCACTGCCACATCCTCGACCACGAGGACCAGGGCATGATGGCCAACGTCAAGATCGGCATCCCCGACGGCCAGGGCGGCATGGCCGAGGCGCATCCGGGGCACGAGGGGCACTGATCGGGACGATTTGGGGGACACACACTCACCCTGCGGCCCCGCCAAGCTGGCCGCCGCCTTTGAGTGAGTGTGTGTCCCCAACTTCGAGCTGGAAGACGCCCTCTACTCCGCCGCCTGCAGCCGCACGGGCGTCGCCGGCGCGGCCGCGGCCACCAGCGGCAGGCGGACCTGCACCAGCAACCCCTCGCCCGGCAGGCTCAGCCGGATGTCGCCGCCGTGGGCGCGGACCACCGAACGGGCGGAGCTGAGCCCCAGACCCACGCCCTGCTTGCTGGACGTGCGGGCCTCGACGCCGCGGTAGAACGGGGTGAACACCCGCTCCAGCTCGCCGGGCTCCAGGCCCGGGCCCCGGTCGCGGATCTCGACCACCGTCTCGTCGCCCTCGACGTGCAGGGCGACGCGGGCGCTGTCGCCGTACTTGACCGCGTTGTCGACCAGGTTGGCGAACACCCGCTGCAGGCCCAGCACCGAGACCTCGACCTCGGCCGGTTCGCCCGGCTCCAGGGCGACGTCGGCGCCGGTGACCTCGGCCTCGTCGATCACGCATTCCAGCAGCGAGCGCAGGTCCACCCGCTGGCGGGCGCCGGCCTCGGCGTCCTCGCGCATGAAGGCCAGCACCGAGGTGATCATCGCCTCCATCTGGTCCAGGTCCTGGCCGATCTCGCGGCGCAGGGCGGGCGAGGCGCGCTCCAGGCGGAAGCGCAGGCGGGCCAGGGGCGTGCGCAGGTCGTGCGAAATCGCCCCGATCATCGCCGTGCGGTCGGTGATGTAGCGGCTGAGCCGGCCCTGCATGGCGTTGAAGGCCCGGGCGGCGCGGCCGATCTCGGCGGGGCCGTCGGCGACGATCACCGGCGAGGCAGGGTCGCGGCCCAGTTGCTCGGCGGCGGCGGCGAAGCCGGCCAGGGGCGCGGCCAGGCGGCGGGCGAACACCCAGCCCAGCGGCGCCACCACGGCCAGGGACAGGGCGAACCACATCAGCACCCGCCGCTGCCAGCTGTTGGGGAAGGCCTCGGGCCGGGGGCGCAGGGTCACCCACTGGTTCGGGCCCACGCGCAGGGCGGCCACGAAGTCGCCCTCGATGAACGGCGGCGGGGCCAGGCCGAACAGGCTGCGGGTCACCGGCGCGGGCAGGGGGCGGCCGACCGCGGGCTCGGGCGCGGGGGCGGGCGCGCTGGCCCGGGGCGCGGGCAGGGCGACGGTCGGGGCGGCCTGGACCGGCTCGGTGACCGGCACGGCGGGCGCCAGGGGCTGGGGCGGCGTCGGGCGGCGGATCGGCGGCGGTTCGCGCGCGGCGGCGTCGGCCACCGGGTCCAGCGGCGGGGACGACGGCGTCACCCCGCGCAGCGAGTCGGGCAGGGTCACCTGGCGAGAGCGGAACGGCGCGGCGAACAGCGGGTCGGTCGCGCGATCCGAGCGGGCGCCGGACGACTGGTAGCTGAAGGTCCGCTGGCCGCCGGAGCCGTCCTGCGCGCCGTAGCCGCCCCGGAAGACCCGCTGGCCGCCGCCGGCGGGGAAGCCCTGCGGACCGCCCGTCATGACGCCCGTCATCGCCCCTGGGCCCATGCCGCCGCGCATCCCGACTCCGCCGGGGCCGGGTCCGGCCGGCAGGGTCTGGGCCTCGGCGTAGGTGGTGAACAGCAGGGCCAGGGAGGGCGGGCGGCCGGGACGGCGGCTCTCGGCGCCGGCGAACGGCGGCGGGGCGTAGAACAGCAGGCGGACGTCCTCGCGCGGGACCTTCAGCAGGCGGGCCAGGTCGGCGCTGGCGGGCTCGGACGCCACCCAGCCGGGGCTCTGCAGGCTGGGCGGCTGGGTCTCGATCGTGCGGACCAGGGGACGGTCGCTGTCGTTGTCGGGCACGGCGCCGCGCAGGCCGGAGGCGATGTCGGCCAGGCTGTGGTGCATCGCCGGGGCCGGCGGCAGCAGCAGGGTCAGGCCCAGGGTCACGGTCTGGGCCACCACCAGGGCGGCCAGCAGCAGGGCCAGGATCTGCACGGCGATCGGCGGGCTGGGCCACCGCCTGGACAGTCCGGCCAGGAAGGAGCCCCTCGAAGCGCCCCCCCGGGCGATCATTCGACCGTCACCCTGGCGTCCAGCATGTAGCCCATGCCGCGATAGGTGCGGATCAGCGGGGCGTCGGACTGGGCCTCGATCTTGCGGCGCAGGCGGCTGATGTGCAGGTCGACGCGGCGGCCCAGGTTCTCGACCGTCTCGCCGGCGATGATGGTCAGGAGCTCGTCGCGCGACACCACCGAGCGGGCGTGGTCGGCCAGGGTGGACAGGATCGTGAACTCGCCGGGCGTCAGCAGCAGCAGCACGCCGTTGGGCGCGGTCAGCTGGCGGGCGGCGACGTCCAGGCGGAAGCCGGCGAACAGGCGCACGTCGCTGCGCGGGCCCTGGCCCCCGGCCCGGCGGCGCAGCAGGGCCTTGACCCGGGCCAGCAGCTCGCGCGGCGGGATCGGCTTGACCACGTAGTCGTCGGCGCCCAGCTCCAGGCCGACGATGCGGTCGACCGGATCGCCCAGGGCGCTGAGCAGCAGGATGGCCGGGCCGTCGGACCCCGCCACCTGGCGGCACAGCGACAGGCCGTTCTCGCCGGGCAGGTTGACGTCCAGCACCATCACGTCGACCGAGCGGGTCTCCATCACCTCGCGCGCGGCGGCGACCGTGGGGGCCTCGCGGACGGTGTAGCCCTGGGTGTCCAGATAGCCGGCCATCTCCTGGCGCAGCACGTCGTCGTCCTCGACCAGCAGGACGGTGGCGGTTTCGGCGAGTGCGCGCAAAGTCATGTGGGCCCCATACAGCCAGATTATGGCCGCGGCTGGACCTTCGCCATGAGCGCCATGGGCGGGTCGTGCGTCCCATCCCCTAGGAGGACCGCGTTTGTTTCGCCCGGATTTCGGGTCGCGCCTCGAGGGCGGGTCATTTGTATCGGTTGGTGTCGAGCGTGAAAAAAACGCCTGGATTCAGCGGTTTCGGAGGCGCGGCCGAACGTCGCGGCGGCCGGCGATCGCCTCCGTCGTGATGTGTTGACTCAGTCAAGATATCGATTACTTGATTCAGTCAACATATACCGAGGAGACAGCCATGGTCCCGGAGACGGAAATCGCCGCCCTGCGCGCGTTCAACCGGCTGTACACGCGCCGGCTGGGCCTGCTGAACCCCCGGCTGGACAACAGCCCGTTCTCGCTGACCGAGGCCCGGATCCTCTATGAGCTGGCCCACCGCGACGAACCCAGCGCCGCCGAGATCACCCGGACCCTCGACCTGGACCCCGCCCAGCTGAGCCGCACCCTCAAGCGCTTCGAGGCGCGGGGCCTGGTCGGGACCGCGCCCCATCCCGGCGGCGGGCGCAGTCGGTCGATCCGGTTGACGGCCGCCGGCCGCGAGGCCTTCGCGGCCCTGGAACGCAACACCCGCGGCGCGGTCGGCGAGCTGCTGGACGGCCTGCCGGCGCCCAAGCGCGAGACCCTGCTGGCGGCGACCCGTTCCATCCGCCGGGTGTTCGACGAGACGCCCGACGCCGAGGCGTCGTCCGGCGTCGTGCTGCGCGACCTGCGGCCCGGCGATCTGGGCTGGATCATCCACCGCCAGGCGGTGCTCTACGCCCAGGAGTACGACTGGAACCAGGACTACGAGGCCCTGGTCGCCCGCATCCTCGCCGACTTCGTCCAGGCGTTCGATCCGGCCCGCGAGGCCGCCTGGATCGCCGAGGCGGACGGCCGGGTGGTGGGCTCGATCTTCCTGGTGCGCGGCGAGACGGCGGACACCGGCAAGCTACGGCTGCTCTATGTCGAGCCCGACACCCGCGGCCGGGGCGTGGGCGCGATGCTGGTCCAGGCCTGCATCGACCGCGCCCGGGCGGTCGGTTGCCGCCGCCTGGAGCTGTGGACCAACAGCGTGCTCGTCGCCGCGCGGCGGATCTACCAGCGCGCCGGCTTCGTCCTGGTCGCCGAAGCGCCGCACCAGTCGTTCGGCAAGGACCTGGTCGGCCAGACCTGGGCGCTGGACCTGGGGTAGGAGCCGCAACGCGCTTCCCGCGGGCCGCGTCGTGAGCTAGACGCGTCGGAGGGGGACGCGATGGAAGCTTCAGGGATCATCGTGGCGGGCGAAAGCGCGTCGGCCATGGCCTATATCAAGGCCCGCTGGGGCCTGTCGCCGCGCCAGGCCAAGGCCATCATCATGGTCTGCATGCTGGGCGTCGGCGTTCCCCTGTCCGTGTGGGCGTCGGGATCGTGGTTCTCGGCCTTCATGTCGGTCGAGTTCGCCATCGGCGGGCTGGTCGTGGGCGTTCTCGTGGTCCAGAGACTGTCGGGCCCGAGCCTGCGGAAAGCGCTCGGCAAGCGGGGACAGCGGGCTGACCTGGCGCTCACCCTGCGCCTGACGCCCGAGACCATCGTCTATGACCTGGCCGACCTGACGACGACCGCCCGCTGGTCGTGCGTCACCGACCTCTATCGAACCCGCAAGCACTGGGTCTTCCTGGTGCAGAGCAGCGCCATGGTCCTGCCTCGGCGCTTCTTCGCGACTCCGGAGGCCGAGCGCGACTTCATCGCCGAAGCCCTGTCGCGCATGACGGACGCGGCCCGCGCGAGAAGCCCGGATGCGGTCGGGATGATCGACGGCTAGCTGGCTTCCCGCCCGCCCCCTACTCCTGCACCCGGTCCACCCGGGTCGCGAAGATGTAGCCGACGTGGCGCACCGTGCGGATCAGGTAGGCCCCGCCGTCGACGCGGCCCAGCTTGCTGCGCAGGCGGCTGATGGCGACGTTCACCTGCTGCGGGGCGGGGCGCGCGTGGGCGTCGGGCGGACCCTGGCGCAGCTCGTCGCGGGTCAGCACTTGGTTGGGCCGATCGACCAGGGCCCACAGCACCAGGAACTCGGCCGTCGCCAGCGGCACGGTCCCGCCGCGCGGGTCGAGCAGGGTCTGGGTGGCGACGTTCAGCCGCCAGCCGTCGAAGCTGAAGACCGGGGTGGTGTCGCGCGCCGGCTCGTCGGGGCGGCCGTCGTCGTGACGGCGCAGCACCGCCCGGACCCGGGCCAGCAGCTCGCGCGGGCGGTAGGGTTTGATCACGTAGTCGTCGGCCCCCAACTCCAGGCCCACCACCACGTCGCACTCCTCGCCCGAGTCCGAGACCACCATGATCGCGGGCGGGGAGGGCAGGGTCAGCAGGCGCGAGCAGACCGACAGGCCCGAGGCGTCGGGCAGCACCATGTCCAGCATCACCAGGTTGACCTGGGTCTCGCGGAGGATCTGCTCCATCTCGCGGGCGGTGCCGGCGCCTAGGGCCGTCAGGCCGTAGCCCGAGAGGAGGCCGGTCATGTCGTGACGGGCGACGGGGTCGCCGTCGAGGATGAGGATGCGCTTTTCCACGGGCTAGAACATCGCCCTCCCTGTCAGCCGCATGGTGTATTTGGTCTGCTTGTGCGAGGCCTCGGCCCCGCCTTCGAGGGCCACGTAGGACAGGGCCGAACCGGCGCGCAGGGCGAAGCCCAGGGTCACCGCCCCGTCCCGGTCATTGTCGGCCAGCAGGGTGAAGGGCGTGCCGCCTGCGAAGCTGGCGATGGTGTCGCCCACGGCCCCGGCCAGGGTCTTGCGATAGCCGACCCGCAGCTCGGGCCGCACCCAGACGTCCTTGCCGTACGACTTGCCCAGCACCAGGCCCACGTCGCCGCTGAGGTTGTCGGCTTCGCGCGAGGCGACGGTCAGGTCGAAGCCGGCGCCCCCGCCGTGCTCCTTGCGCTCGCCTTCCCACAGCCAGACATAGTCCAGCCGGCCCTCGGGGCGCAGGTAGACGTCGCCCAGCCGCGCCTCGTAGGCCACGCCGGCGAAGGCGTTGGCCACCATGCCGTTCCAGGCGGCGGTGTTGGTGATGCTGACGTCGGCCGTGCCGTCGCCGTCGACGTCGGCGGTGACCAGTCCGCGGTCGCCGTTGAAGCGGCTGTAGCCGGCCCCGCCGCCGAGGTTGAACCGCCAGCCGCCGACCGAGCGCCGCCAGTAGAGGCCGGCCTGCAGGATCGAGGCGGTGGTCTTCTCGCCCAGCTTGGCGACCGTGTCGTGCTCCTCCAGGCTGACCGCCGCCAGGGTCACGCCCAGCGCCCCGCCGGCGTCGCCCATCGCCTCGTAGCCGGCCACCATGCCCAGGGCCTGGGTGTCCGACCCCTGGGTGTCGCCGTCCTCGCGGCGGACCAGGACGTTGATCTCCTGGAGCCAGACGCTGTCGGGCCCGTAGCGGTCGCCGGGATCGGGACGGTTGGCCGTGGCCGCCGAGATCTGCTGCTGCACGGTCTGCAAGGCCGCGAACAGGCCCTCGCCCTGGCTGGGCAGCATCTGGTCGTAGACGCTGAGGAAGCCGTCGCGGGTGCTCTGGTTCAGGAAGGCAGTGGCGATGTCGTCGTCGTTGGACAGGGCCGCGAACACCGCGTCGTAGGCGGCGGTCTGGCTGCGCGACAGCGAGGCCTCGGCCGCCGTGCGCCGCCGCACGTCGATATTGACGTCGTTGCCCGAGGCGTAGCCGTTGGCGACGTACATGTAGGCCACGTGGCCCAACAGGTCCTGGTCGATCGTCCCGGCGGTCAGGTTGTTCGCCTGGATCACGGTGTAGGTCGTCGGCGTCGTCAGCAGGCTCTTGAAGTTCAGGCCGAGCGAGGCGCCGGTCTCGACCGTGGCGGTGTCGACCACCAGCTTGGTCTGGGTCCCGGCCGCCGGGTCGACCGTGAAGACCAGCACGCTGTCGGCGCCCAGGGTCAGGCTGGTGGCCTTGATGGTCTCGGTATTGGTCAGGCCCAGCGAGCCGTTGCCCACCTTGATGTCCAGCAGGCCGTCGCTGTCGTGCAGGGCGCCGATCATGTAGCCGGTGCCGTCGATGGTCAGCTTGTCGGCGCCGTCGCCGAACCAGACGTCGCCGATCAGGCCGCCGTTCAGGATCGACAGGCTGTCGGCGCCCGAGCCCAGCACCACCCGGCCGCGGATCATCGGCTCGTCGGCGTCGTCCACGCCGTCGCCGTCCGTGTCGGTGTCGGCCACCCCGTCGTCGCCGTCGTCGCCGTCGTTGACCCCCGACTGGACGATGGTCACGCCGGTGGTGTTCTTCGACACGTCGATGGCCGTGGCCAGGCCGTGGATCACCTCGTTGCTGGCGTCGGTGTCGTCGTCGTCGGTGTCGTATTCGTCGTCCGTGGCGACCACATAGGCCGCGATCGAGCCGGTGTTGGTGATGGTCTTCAGGCCGCCGGTCTCGTCGATGATGGCGTAGGACGAGCCGCCTTCGCCGCCGACGGTGGCGCTGATGACCCCGGCGTTGGTGATGCTGGTCATCACCGACCCGGCGCCGATGCTGACGGCCTTGGCGGTGACGGCGGTGTCGCCGGTGACCGAGGCGGCGATCGAGCCGGTGTTCCACAGGGTGTCGGCCACGGCGCCGGCGTTCAGCTTCAGGGCGACGGCGTCGCCCTCGTAGGCGCTGGCCGCGATCGAGCCGCTGACCTTCACCCCGCCGGTGATCAGGGTCGACTGGCCGGCGTCGCCGCCCAACTGCACGCCGGTGGCGCTGATACCGTCGTGGACGCCCGCCGCCGTCACCGAGCCCCGGATGATCAGGCCGTAGGCGTCGTCGCCGGTCCCGACCGCGCCCAGGGTCACCGACCGGGTGTCCGAGCCGATCAGCAGGGCCGGGGCCGAGCCGTAGGCGGTGATCGCGGCCGAGCCCTCGCTGCTGTCGGTGGTCCCGTCGCCGTCCTCGTCGTCCGAGGTGTCGTCGTTGGTGTCGGTGGGCGGGACGTCCAGCAGCACGCCGCCGGCGACATTGGCCGTGACCTTCACGCCGCCGCCGCCCTGCAGCAGGTCGTCGGCGTCCAGCAGGGCCTCGTCGTCCGGATCGGTGTAGCGGCTGGTGACGCGGTAGCCGGTCGAATAGATCGTGCCCTGGATGGCGAGCACGCCGCCGACGTCGCCGTCGACCGCCAGGCCGACGTCGCCGGCGCCGGTCACGCTGATCGAGCCGGTGCTGGTCAGGTTGCCGCTGATCGTCCCCGTCGTGTGGACGCCATAGCTGCGGTCGCCGACCACGCTGATCGTCCCGGCGTGCAGCAGCGAGCCGGTCAGGGCTGTCTCCAGGCTGATGCCCGCCGAGTCGTTGCCCTCGATGGTGATCGCGCCCGTCGAGTCGTTGGTGATCGTGCCGACGAACGGATCGGTCCCGGTCACCCGGATGCCGTAGCGGCCCGAACCCTTGGCGAACAGGCCGTCATAGTCGCCGTCGTCGTCGTCGTCGGTGTAGTCGTAGTCCTCGGTCAGGCTGATCGTGGCGCTGTTGAGCAGCGTGCCCGTATGGCCGCCCAGCACCAGCACGCCGATGGAGTCGTTGACGCCCACGCTGCTCAACGAGCCGGCGTTGGTCAGGGTGTTGTCGCTGTCCAGCGTGGCGATCGCGCCGGAGCTGGAGAGGGTGATCGCGCCGTCGCTGGTGATCTTGACGTCGTCGGCCGCCCCCGAATTGGCGGTGGAGGTGGTGATCGGCGTGGTGCGCGAACTGCTGGTGACCTGGGTTTCGGCGACCGCCTTTCCTCCGCAGATCAGCAGAGGGGCCAAGGCGGCCGTGGCGAGGAATTTGCGGGACATGGACGGCCTGTGCTGCGTGCCGTCCCTGGCTAGAGCGCCGCCGTGGCTCCTGGATGACCCCTCGGTATCGACGTCGATAAGCTGGGCTGTCCGAAAGCGATGAAGTGTTTCGGAAGTGTGTCGCTGGATACCGAGCCGAGGCTGGGGACACGCCCTTGCGGCGCGTCCCCATCGTCAAGCGCGGCGCCTGGATTTGGGGACACGCCGCAAGGGCATGTCCCCGCTCAGTTACCCCTCGCTCGCCGGAAGGGCGTCGGCCACCAGGGCCAGGTTCATGATCGCCGCCAGGCCCCATTGCGCCGTGCCGTTGGTGGTGACCCCGGCGGCCTCGTCGATGGGGTTGAGGACGTCGGGTCCGGCGTAATGCCTGGTGGCGGTCGACAGGTTCAGGTCCTCGACCACGCCGCGGCCGAAGAACTCCTTCCAGGCCCGCTGGGCCAGGGCCTTGTCGCCCAGGCGCGAGGCGGCGTAGGCGGTAAGGCGGGAATGCCCCTGGCGCAGGCCGTTGCCGCCCAGCGCCTGGCCGAACTGGGCCGTCTGCTCCTCGCGCGAGGCGTTGTACCAGCGGCAATAGTCCAGCCACGCCTTGTCGTAGGCGGGCTCGCGGATCAGCGACAACATCTCGACATGGATCTCGGGGGCGCCGAACGCCGCGTTCAGATGCGAGACCGCCAGCTTGTCGCCCGCCCCGGAGAACCTGCCGGTCTTGACGTCGTAGGTGGCGCTGCCGGCGAACCACTGCTTCTGCAGGGCGGCGATGGTCTTCATGCCGCCCACGATCCGGTCGCGCCAGCGCGGGTCGCCGGTGCGTTCCCACTCGGTGAACCAGGCGCCGCACAGCGAGCTCCAGTCGGTGCCGAACGAGGCGCGGACCTCGCCCTTGGGCCAGCCGTCGTCGCCCAGCTTGCGGCCGATGTCGACGCGGGTCAGCGACTCGTCGCCGTCGGTCAGGGCCCGCATCAGGTCGCCCGCCCGCTCGTCGGCGGTCAGGTAATAATAGATGCGGCGGTAGATGGCGTTGCTGACCCGGGGCTGCTTGGAGCTGTCGCCCCAGTGCTGCACGCCGTGCCGGGTGCCCAGGCCCCGGTAGGGACCCACGTGATAGACGTCGACCTCGCCGGTATGGCGGGTCATGGCCTCGGCCATGCGGAACACGTCGGCCCGGCCGCCGCGCAGGTAGCTGAGCCACAGCCACAGGTCGGTCGACAGTTCCGAATTGTCCCAGGCGAAGCCGCCGATGTCGTAGCGCCAGACGTGGCGGTCGACGTCGTAGCTGTGCATGAAGTCGCCGTAGTTCCAGAAGCCGTACCAGCGGCGCTGCTCGATCTGGCCCAGATAGTAGTTCAGCAGCTGGTCCTGGCGGTCCTCGATCCGGGCCCGGGCCGGCGTGCTGCGGTCGACCAGGCTCCAGGCGCCCAGCACCCCGGCCGCATGGAGGCGCTCGGGCGTGGTCATCAGGCGGGGCGGCTTGTCGTTCAGCTGGGCCATCTTCGGGAACTGGTCGCGGGCCGGCGTGGTCTCCAGCGCCCACAGCCGCAGCTCCGAGGTGCGGGCGACTCCGGTCGGCGTGCCCCAGTTCTTTTCGTAATCCTCGTAGGTGATGTTGAGGCCTTCGGTCTCCTGGGCGTGCGTCTCCATGCCCATGCCGTCGTGATAGAACCGGGTGTCCATCACCGGGGCGTCGGGCGACCACAGCCAGGCGGTCAGGCGGGCGGTGTCGCCGGCCGCGCCCAGGACCTCCAGGGCGGTGGGCGGGGCGCGCCAGAAGTTGCAGAGGCCGATCGCCGCCCCGCCGGCGGCGCCGCCCACATAGGCCACGCCGCTGGCCCGCTGGCCGCCGTCGGACGGGATCCAGGCGTGGCCGGGCGCGGTGCGCTTGCGGATGGTGAAGCCGTCGGCGGTGGGCTGGGACAGCAGGAAGTCGCCCCAGTCGGGGATCAGATGCAGGGACGAGCGCACCGGGGCGGCCATCTGGTCGAGGGCCGGGACCTTGCGGCCGGCGATCTGGGCCTCGCGGAACGCCTTGCCGGGATCGCGGCGCAGGCCGGTCAGCGGCTTGACCGCCTCCGCCCACAGGCCGCCGTCCTGACCGGTGAAGCGGACGTGCCGGTCATAGGCCGCGTCGGTCATCGGCACGTCGGCGGTCACGCCCAGGCCGCAGATGAAGTCCTTGGCCGCGTCGCCGTCGAAGATGAAGGTGTGCAGCATCCGCAGGGAGTCGGCGCCGGCATAGGCGTAGAACCGCACGATGAACGGGGCCCAGGCGCGGTCACCGTTCTTGTGGCGGCCCTCGATCCGGATCACCGCCCGGACGGGACCGGACTGTTCCACGGTCACCTTGTCGAGCACGCTCTCGAAGGTCTTGCGGCCCACGGGTGACTGCTCGATCTCGGGCGCGTCCTGGGTCTGGAGGACGAGGCGGACATTGCGCAGCACTTCGCGGCCGCCCCGGGTCGCCGAGGCGATCAGGGCCGAGCCGTCGCGCGGGAAGCGCCAGGTGGCCGGGCCGGTCGAGGCCTCGACGGCGGCTGGGGTCTCGATTACGCGGACGCCGGCGGCCGCAAGGCCGGTCTTGCCCGGCGCGATCGTCAGGCGCTGGCCCAGGTCGCCCGCCGGGACCGCGTGGCCGGTCCACTTCAGCGAGCCGTCCGGCCAATAGGCCAGGGGCCAGGTCTGCAGGGCCACCTCGGCCCCGGCCGCGTCGCGGGCCAGGAACGGCTGCTTGGGCTTGAACGCGCCCTGCGGCCACGGGACGCCCCAGGTCTGGCCGGCGTTCAGCCCCGGCGCCTGGCCGTCGATCCAGCGGACCTCGGTCGGCGGGAGCGGCGCGCCTTTGGCCGGGGCGGCCAGGGCCTTGCCCGAAAGGCTGACCAGGGCTCCGGCCAGGGCGGTTTGCACCAGCACGTCGCGTCGTGTGGGGGTGTTCATGGCGCGCTTCCTCTTCGTGCGCCGTCTTCGGCGCCGACGGCCGGAAAGCGCGATCTTGCCAGCGACGCTAATTCCATATTCTGTGACGTCAATCCATTTTATGAGATATCAGGGAGGGCGCGATGCGTCGGATCGGTTCGGGTCTTCTGGTTCTGGCCCTGTGCCTGGGGACGGCCTGGCCGGCCGTCTCGGCGTCGCGCTGGATCGGCTCGTGGACGACGGCCTCCGTGCCGTCCGAGGCCGCGGCGACCCTGCCGGGATCGCCGAGCGGCGAGGTCACCCTGCGCCAGGTGGTGCGGCTGACGGCGGGCGGCCCCCGCCTGAGGCTGCGGGTCTCCAACCAGTTCGGCACGGCGCCGCTGCGGATCGACGGCGCCCACGTGGCCCTGTCGGCGGCCGGCCGGCTCCGCGGTCGCGGCCGGGACCGACCGGACGGTCACCTTCGACGGCGGCCAGGCCGGCGTGACCGTGCCGCCCGGCGCGACCTGGCTGTCCGATCCGGTGGACCTGCCGACCCAGGGCCTGGCCCGCGTCGCCGTCAGCCTGCACCTGCCCCAGCCGCCCGACCGGATCACCGCCCACCGCGCCGCCCGCACCACGGCCTATGTCGCCGCCGGCGACCAACTGGCCGCGCCGGACCTGCCGGGCGCGGCCACGTGGCTGCAATGGGCCCAGCTGGCGGGCGTCGATGTCGAAGGGGCGGAAAAAAGCGCGGGCGCGATCGTCACCCTGGGCGACTCGATCACCGACGGCACCGGGGCGGGCGTCGACGTCTACGAGCGCTGGCCCGACGTGCTGGCCGCCCGCCTGCAGGCCGATCCGCGCACGCGGAGCGTCTCGGTGCTGAACGCCGGCATCGGCGGCAACCGCCTGCTGACCGACAACACCAGCCCCAACGCCCTCTCGCGCCTGGAGCGCGACGTGCTGGCCCAGCCGGGCGTGCGCACGGTGATCGTGCTGATCGGCATCAACGACATCGGCGGCCTGTCGCGCGAGGGGCCGGTCACGGCCGAGAAGCGGGCGGCGGTGGTCGCGGGCTTGATCGCCGGCTACCGCCAGGTGATCGCCCGGGCGCACGAGCGCGGGATCCGCGTGGTGGGCGCCACGATCCTCCCGTGCGGCGGGACCAAGGTCTACCGCTCCGACGCGGACGCCGACGCCGACCGCCAGGCGGTCAATGCCTGGATCCGGACCTCGGGCGCCTTCGACGCGGTGATCGACTTCGACGCCGTGACCCGCGACCCGGCCCATCCCGAACGGCTGCTGCCGGCCTACGACTCCGGCGACCAGCTGCATCCGTCGGCGGCGGGCTACAAGGCGATGGGCGAGGCCGTGCCGATCGCGGCGCTGCTGGCGGCGAGGTAAGGCGCCGTCGCCGAGCCGGCTATCGGGCCAGGTCCCTCAGCCTGGGCTTGCCCGCCAGGGCGGCCTCCAGATCCGGAGACGGGGGCGGGCCGTTGAACCGTGTCAGCTGGACCCCGCCCATCGCTCCGATCACGTCCTGGCCCGCGATCGCGGCGGTCCGGTCGCGGGCCGAGCCGCGATAGAGCCGCCACAGCGCCTCGGCGGCCAGGTCTTCGTCGAGGCCGGCCGCCTCCAGGCCCGCCAGGCCGTCGATCTCGGACGCCGTCGGGCCCAGGAACCGCTTCAGCGGCGTGACGTGGTCGTCGGCCAGCGGCACGTCCGCCAGGAGCGCCGCGGTTTCGGGCAGCGGGCGCGACAGCAGTTCGCCGGCGTTCACCAGCCCCGCCCCCATGCCCTTCGGCCATCCGCCGGACGGCTTGCTGGCGCTGGCGGCGATCAGCCGGTTGAACATCGCCTGCACGGTCGTGCCGGCCGCGGCCGCATGGGCCTTGAGGGTCGCGCGCCCGCCGTGCCGGGCGACCCAGAGCGCGGCGACGCCGGCGGTCAGCGACGTGGCCAGCGTCGTGCCTTCCGAGCGCGCGACGGCGTCGTTGGGCGAGGCCTGGTCCCGCTTGCGCGCGCCCCACACGGCCTCGCCGAAGGCGCTGACGGTGACGGAGTCGCCCTTGGACGTCCGTTCCCAGGGGGCCTTGAGGTAGTCGACGGCGGCGACGGCGGTGGACAGTCCCAGGGGCGCGAAGCGGGCCGGGAACACCACCAGGCCCACGCAGTTGCCGGCGGCGCAGACCACCACGATCCCCTGGCGCACGGCGGCCCGCAAGGCCACCTCGACGGGTTCGATCGGGAAGGGGCTGCCGAGGGCCATGACGATCACGTCGCAGTTCTGGGCGATCGCGTGCTCGATGGCGGCGGGGATGCGCGACTGGCGCAGGTCCACGACCGACCGGATGGCGCGGATGGGCAGGATCTCGGCCTCGGGCGCCGCGCCGGTGATCTCGCCGGGTCCCGTGGTGTTCCCCTCGGCGTCGATGTCGCCGCGGCTGGCGGCGACGCTGGCCACCAGGGTGCCGTGGCCGGGGTTGTTGAACGGGACATTGGTCGAGAACGGGTCGCGCGCGTTGGCGTTGTTCTCGACCAGGTTCAGCTGGGGCTTGGCGCTGATCACGCCCTGCAGCTCGACGTGATCGCTGTAGCCGGTGTCGATCGAGGCGATGGTGACGCCCGCGCCCTTGCCGTGCGCGTCCCAGGCCGCCTTGACGCCCAGGGCCCACGGCGCCCAGCCCCGGGCCTCCGGACCCATGTTGTCGCCCTTGCAGGTGAAGAAGCCCACGAGGCCCGCGGCGCCGGCCACGGTGGGATCGACCATCGCCTGGCCGATCAGGGAGTCGACCAGCACGGGGCGGCAGGACTCCAGACCCAGCTCGCTGGCCAGGGCCCGGGCGACCTCGAAGGCCAGGGTCTCGCCCCGCTGCGCGTCCAGGTCCGGGAAGGTGAGGATCCAGAAGCGGCCGCCGGTCTCCTCCGCCAGCGCGCCGAGGAAGGCGGGCGTGACCACGGGGTCGTGGCCCGGTGCGGCGGCTTCGACGAGCGCCTGAAGCGCGTCGGCCGTCGTCTCCCTCCCCGCGACGATGGAGAATTGCGCCGCGCCGTCCTCGGCGGGCGGGCCGAGCGTCGCCCAGCGGGCCAGCAGTTCGTTCAGGGTCGCCATGGGGGTTCCTCCGGTCGGAATGGGGACGGGTTCAGATCGTCAGAAGCCGCACGGCGGCCAGCTGACCGTTCACAAAGCCGTCGATCTGCAGGGTGGACCCGACGGACGCCGGCACGGTCAGCTGCGTCGAGGCGGTGGTGACGTCCTTCGACAGGTTCGGCCGCCGGTCGACGAAGATCTCCAGCCGGTCGATCCCGGTCGTGACGATGTCCAGGGTGACGGAAGCGCCGTTGCGGGTGATCGTGACCGGCAGGCCGGTGGTCGAGGTTCCGGACAGCACCAGGCACGCCCGGTCCAGCAGGTCCCTGTCGTCGTGGAGGATGTCGTCGAGGGTCGGCTGGTGGATGATGTCGGACGGCGCGCCGAGGTCCTCGATCTCGGTCCCGGCTTCGGGGCCCACGCGCAGGGTTCGACGGATCGCCACCCGCATGCCCACTCCGGCGTCCATCTGCGCCAGGGGCGTGGCGACGCCCGCGGTGAGGCAATGCTGCCGCACCAGTTCGTGGTCCCAGACATTGGCGCCGCCCGCGCCCGTGGTGGCGTCCAGGCCGATGATCTGGCCGATCTCGTGGTCCAGGAAGCCGCAGGCGAACATGTCGGTGGTGCTGTAGCAACGGGCGTCGGTCAGCAGCACGGCCGGACCGAAGTAGCGCTGGCCGATGTCGTTGCAGCGCGCGAGGTCGGTGATCGGGAAGGCGGCCGAATAGATCGCGCCGGTCTCGAAGGCGCGCGCCATCGACGGCTTCCACGCCTCCAGGATCGGATCGGCGCCGCAGAGCTCCACGGCCAGCGGCGTGGCGACCAGCTGGGCCCGCGTCGGTTCGATGCGGCGGGACGTGAACAGCTGCAACAGGCGCTCGCCCGCCCAGATCAGCCCGCCGCCGTTGCCCCGCACGTCCAGGATCACGCCGGTCTTCGGGAACAGCGGGTGCTCTAGCAGGCGGATCGCCTCGACCAGGCACGCATCGTCGTCCACGTCGAAGGTCTGGATACGCAGGTAGCCGAAGGTCTGGCCGCCGTGGCTGACGGCCGCCGCGGTGAACACTTCCGGCAAGTTGGACTTCAGGCCGCTGGCGGCGCTTGCGACATCGCCGCCCGCCGCCTCCGCGACGGCGGCCCGTCGCTTCGCCGCGGCCGGGGCATAGAGCAGGGTGGTGAGACGGCGCCGGGAGTCGCCTTCCAGGTCGATGCCCATGAACTCCGCCATCGCCGGCGCGGCGGCGACGCTTTCCGGGCGGCGCGGCAGTTTCATCACATTCCACTCGACATTGACCTCCCGCGCCTGGTTGTTGGCGTCCAGGTAGCCGACGATCACCCATTCCTCGTCCGGGGGCGGCCACAGGTTCATGGCGCGCGTGGTCAGCAGGTCCACGCCCCGGGCGTGACGGGCGGCCGGATTGCTGCCCGCGTGGTAGCTGGCGGCGATCTCGACCGCGCGGTCGATCGGGATCGCGTTCCAGTGGGTGAGCTTCACACCGGGCCGGAAGTTGGGGTCCGAGACGCCGGCCACCAGGTCGGACACGACGTACCGACGATCGCCCCGGTCGTAGCAGGGTTTGACCTTGAACGGCAGGAAGGCCACCGCATCGGCGAAGTATTTCGGCAGGATGTAGTTGGTGTGCAGGTCCCGCAGCGAGGTGAAGATGGTCGTCATCTCGTGGTGGAACTGGACCTCTGACTCCACCATGTGCAGGCGGCGCTTCAGGAGCTTCAGCCGCTGGATCGGATCCACGGCGTGCATCGCGCGCTTGAGCGGCAGGTGGGCGTAGAAGCCCTCCAGCAGGCAGATGGCCTGCTCGACGATCTCGACGCGGGCGGCATGGTCCAGCTCGTCGATGGTGTTGAGGAACTGGCGCAGGCCGTGCGCGCCGACCAGGGCGCCGCGCACGCTGTCGTCGGCGCCCGCGATCAGATCGCTCAGCTGGTAGCGGCGCGTGGCCGGCGGGTCGTTCAAGGGAAGGTCCATCACGAATCCTCTCCGCAAGGGTGAGCTGCGACGCCGCGCTCCGGCCCCCTTCGCCATGCGCGGCTGGGCAGGCCGTTCGACGTCCGCCATGGGAATGGCGGGCTCACTCTGGGAGCGTTGGACCAAGGCGGCGGTGCCGAACGGCACAGCTCGTCTGTGAGTTTCGCCACACGGCGGCGAGGGGCCTAGCCCCCGCAGCTTTCCCGCACGATCAGGTCGGTGGCGAGGCGCTCGGGCCGGTGGTCGCCGTCGGCGTCCAGCACGCGGGCCACCAGCAGGCGGCCGGCCTTGTAGGTGTCCTGCTTGATGGTGCTGAGCGCGGGGGTCGACAGGCGGCTCAGCAGCATGTCGTCGTAGCCCACCACCGAGACGTCCTCGGGCACGCGCATGCCGGCCCGGCGCAGGGCGCGGATGGCCCCCAGGGCGATCAGGTCGCTGGAGGCGAAGATGGCGTCGAAGGCGGCCTTGCGGCGGACCAGGGTGCTGACCGCGGCCTCGGCCGATTCCAGCTCGAAGTCGACGGGGCAGATCAGGGCCGGGTCGGCCTCGAGCCCGCTCTCCTTGAGGGCCTCCAGATAGCCGGCCTTGCGCTGCAGGGCTTCCGGCTCGGTCTCGCCGAGGAAGACGATGCGCTTGCGGCCCAGCCGGGCCAGGTGCAGCGTCGCCCGCCGCCCGCCCAGCAGGTTGTCCGAACCGATCGAGCAGTACCTCTGGCCCGGCAGCTGGGCGCCCCAGACCGCGAAGCGGGCGTCGGCGGCCGCCAGTTCGTTGAACGCCTCGTGCAGGTTGCTCTGGCCCAGGAAGATCACACCGTTGGCGCGGCTGGTGGTGGTGACCGTCAGCAGGTCCTCGTAGCTGGCCGGGGCGGTGTGGCTGACCGTGAAGTCGCAGCCGCGGTCGCGCGCCGCCTCGCCGATGCTGGCCAGCAGCTCCAGGAAGAACGGGTGCGACAGCGGCAGCGGGCGGCCGTGGGTGCGCGGCGTGACGATGGCGATCGAGCCCTCCGACCCGATCGGCCCCGCCGGCATGTAGCGGCGGAACGGATAGTCGTGCTCCTTGGCCAGGGCCCAGATGCGCTGCTTGGTGCGGGTGCTGATGGACGGGTGGTCGTTCAGGGCGCGCGAGACGGTCGAGGCCGAGACGCCCGACAGCTTCGCCAGATCGTCCAGCGTCGTGCTGTTGTTGCTACCGCTGCCCATTGCGTCCAGATACTGTCAGGAGAACCACGTTCTGCGCCTTAATGCACATCGAAGGAAAGCCTTTGCAAGGCAGCCGCCAAGACCTCGCCCCCCAAGACTTTTTTGGGCGACGCGGGACCCGCGCCGCATGACGAAGGCGCGGCTGTCCTTTGCGCAGATCTGGAACATGTGTTGCGGTCTGTTCGGGGTGCAGATCGTCTGGGGTCTGCAGAACGTCAACACCAGCCGGATCTTCCAGACCCTTGGCGCGGACCTCAACGAGCTGGCCATCCTGTGGATCGCCGCGCCCGCCACGGGCCTGCTGGTCCAGCCGATCATCGGCCATCTGAGCGACCGCACCTGGGGTCGGCTGGGTCGGCGGCGGCCCTATCTGTTCTACGGCTCGATCCTGACGGCGGTGTCGCTGTTCCTGATGCCCAATGCGTCCAGCGTGCTGACCGCCAGCCTGATGCTGTGGGTGCTGTCCGCCTCGATCAACGTGGCCATGGAGCCGTTCCGCGCCTTCGTCGCCGACACCCTGCCGGAGGAGCAGCGCACCACCGGCTTCGCCATGCAGGTGTTCTTCATCGGCGCGGGGGCGGTGTTCGCCTCGGCCCTGCCGTGGGTCCTGACCCACTGGTTCGGCGTGTCGGGCCAGGCCGTCGCCGGCCAATTGCCGCCGTCGGTCCACACCGCCTTCTACGTGGGCGGCGTCACCCTGCTGGTCGCGGTGATGTGGACGGTCTTCACCACGCACGAGCATCCGCCCGAGACCCTGGCCGACGGCGCGCGGGTCCAGCCCGAGCACCGCACGCCCAGCGCCGAGGGCGCGGCCCTGATGCTGAAGAGCGGGGCGCTGTGGACCATCGCCGGGCTGGTGGCCTGCGCCCTGGCCTTCGCCAGCGGCTGGGCGCGCGAGATCTACGTGCTGGCCGGCTCGGCCACCGCCTTTGGCGCCGCCCAACTGGCCGCCACCTGGCTGCGCCGCCAGGGCAAGGCGTCGCTGGGCGTGCTGGAGGTGGTCGAGGACATGCTGCACATGCCCCAGGTGCTGATCCGCCTGGCGGTGGTGCAGTTCTTCACCTGGTTCGGCCTGTTCGCCATGTGGATCTACACGACCCCGGCCGTGACGGCCCGGCACTACGGCGCGACCGATCCGGCCTCGGCCGCCTACAACCAGGGCGCCGACTGGGTGGGGGTGCTGTTCGCCGGCTACAACGGCGTGGCCGCCCTGGTCGCCCTGCTGCTGCCGGCCCTGGTGGCGAGGATCGGGCTGCGGGTCAGCCACGCCCTCTGCCTGGCCATGGGCGCCCTGGGCTTCGTGGGCTTCGTGGTGATCGACGACCCGGCCCTGCTGTGGATCCCGATCGTCGGGATCGGCGTGTCCTGGGCCTCGATCCTGTCGGCGCCCTACGCCATGCTGTCCAGCGCCGTGCCGCCCCACAAGATGGGCGTCTACATGGGCATCCATAACCTGTTCCTGGTCCTGCCCCAGCTGATCGCCGCCGTGGTGCTGGGTCCGGTGGTCGGACGCCTGTTCAAGGGCGAGGCGATCCAGGCCCTGGGCCTGGCGGCGGGCGCCTTCGCCCTGGCCGCGATCAGCGCCCTGGCCGTCCGCGATCCCGCCCGGGATCCGATTCGATAGCCGGACGCCCCGTCCGGCGGGGCGGGGCAAAGCTTGCACGCGCGTCGTGGGGATTGCGCTCATCCCTTCGCCTTTCGAATTTACGCAAGAATTGCGTGAAATGAGCCGCTCCGCAAGGCCTCTCGAGAAAATCCATCGTTCCAAAAATGCCACAACTGGCGATTCTGCGGGAAAGTTAGCGCTAACGGCGCGAAATTTCGCAAAACAACGCTCTTGCGTTTGACGCAAAAGAACGCAAGATTGCGCAAGTCGAACGGTTGGGCGGCGCGCGGAGGCTTATCCGCATCGCTTTCCGGCCGCTCGGCGCCGCAAATCTTGCGAGAGTCGGCCCCGAGGGGCCGGCGCTGGCGGCGGACCGGACAACGGCGAACGCCGTGACGAAGAGGAGGGGAGGAGGGGGATGACGGGGCCGAGCGCCCCGCGAGCGATCCCGGTCGGGGAGACCGGACGCTCATCGCGTCGAACGCGCCGCGCGGCGCCGACGCCTTTCAACGGAAATCACCGGTTCGACGCGTCCCCGCGGGGCGCGGACGGACCGAGGGTGCAGGGGTCTCCGCAACGCTCCGGGAGGGACGGCGCGGCTTCATCAAAAAAAACCCGCGCGACCAAGGCGCGGGCAGAAAATTAGGGAGAACGGGATGAGCAAGTTCAATGTCCGCCGCAAGGCGCTTCTGCGCGGCGGGGTGTCGCTGGCGGCGATCGCGGCCCTGGGCGTCCTGGGGGGCGTCATGGGCGCGGCCGCGCCGGCCTTCGCGCAGGACAAGTCCGCCAACGACGCCGCCACGGTCGACGAGGTCGTGGTCGTGGGCGTGCGCAAGTCGCTCGAGACCTCGCAGCAGATCAAGAAGAACGCCGACACCGTCGTCGACTCCATCACCGCCACCGACATCGGCGCCTTCCCCGACAAGTCGGTCGCCGAGGCGCTGCAGCGCGTGCCGGGCATCACGGTGTCCCGCCTGCAGTCCAGCGACGACAGCTCGCACTTCTCGGCCGAGCCGGCCGGGGTGCTGATCCGCGGCCTGACCCAGGTGCGCACCGAGTTCAACGGCCGCGACAGCTTCTCGGCCGACGCCGCCCGCGGCCTGAACTTCAACGACATCTCGCCGGAACTGATGGCCGGCGTCGACAGCTACAAGAACCAGACGGCCGAGATGATCGAAGGCGGCATCGCCGGCACGGTCAACCTGCGCACCCGCCTGCCGTTCGACGCCAAGGACCAGGTGATCTCGCTGTCGGGCAAGGCCAACTACGGCGACCGCTCCGACAAGGTCACCTACGAATATTCGGGCATCGTCAGCAAGAACTGGGACACCGACTTCGGCCGCATCGGCGTGATGGCCGACTACGCCTATTCCCACGTGCTGACCCAGACCGAAGGCGTGGTGATGCAGCGCATCGGCACCTTCTGCTCGGCCGGCATGAACGACTCCAGCGGCAAGGCGATCGTCAACGCCGACGGCTCGATCCCCTGTACGGCCAACCCCTACGGCGGCACGGGCTGGGTCTACATGCCCGACCAGGTCAACTACTCGCAGGTCGAGTATGACCGCGTCCGCAAGGGCACGGCCCTGGCCGTGCAGTACGAGAACAACGACGGCACCGTCCGCTTCAAGGCCCAGTACAACAATTCCAAGTACAAGAACGCCTGGCTGGAGCGCAGCACCAACGTCGTGCTGTTCGGCCTGTGGGCCGCGTCGGCCTATTCGCCGCAGACCTCGGCCGTCATCGCGCCCGCCCAGGGCTCGCCGGCCTTCACCTTCGGCCCGAACGGCATGCTGACCTCGGGCATCCTGACCCAGCCGACCGGCGACTGGGGCACCAGCACCCAGGACAACATCAACCGCGGCTCGGCGGTCCCCGGCCTGCCCTTCGTCAACTACTGCGGCGCCGGCTCGGCCTGCGCCACCCAGCGCGAAGGCCTCTACATCGAGAACCAGGCGCGCAACTTCGACCACTCCGAAGGCACCAGCGACTTCTCGGCGAACCTGCAGTGGGACGTCAACGACCGGCTGCACACCAGCTTCGACGTCCAGTACATCGACGCCAACACCAACAACTACGACATCCTGGTCGCCAACCGCACGATGGCGGACGCCCAGTACAAGGTGAACGACAAGGGCACGCCGCAGATCACCCTGCAGCCGGGGTCGAACGTCAACTACGCCCCGGGCTTCCTGTCGAACCCGCACAACTACTGGATCCCGTTCATCCAGGACCACTACGAGGACAACGACGCCCACGAACTGGCCCTGCGCGCCGACGGCGAGTACGAGTTCAACGAGGGCGGCTGGCTGAACTCGCTGAAGGTCGGGGTGCGCTACGCCGACCGCAAGCAGAAGGTCCGCTACTCGACCTACAACTGGTCGCCGGTGGCCGCGCCGTGGAACTGCAACGGCCCGGGCTTCAACGTGGACAACACCACGCCCCAGCCCTATCCGGCCGCCTGCGGCCACGCCGGGAACTTCCAGGGCTACGGCGCCGGCATCTGGAGTGTCGCCGGCCTGGGCGACTTCTATGACGGCAAGGTGTTCCCCAACAACGACCTGGTGTTCCTCAGCAAGGGCACGCTGGCCGACCACGACGGGCTGATCAAGGCGCTGAGCGGCGCGACCACCAACTCGCCGATGGCCTGGACCCCGCTGTGCCAGCGCGCCAACAACACCGAGGGCTGCTTCATCGATCCGGAAATGGTCGATGTCGAGGAAGAGACCATGGCCGCCTACGGCATGTTGCGCTTCGGCGGCGACGACATGACGATCTTCAACGGCATCACCGTCCAGGGCAATGTCGGCCTGCGCTTCGTCCAGACCAAGACCACCAGCTCGGGCGGCGTCGCGTTCCCGACCAGCACCTGGTACACCTCGGCCGCCACCACGCCGTGCAACGCGCCGCTGGGTCCCAACTCGGTCACCAACATCTCGTGCTGGCTGACGCCCGACCTGCTGAACTTCAGCAACGGCGGCGGCGCGGACAACGACTTCAGCGGCAAGCACGACAACTGGCTGCCCAGCCTGAACGTCCGCTTCGGCCTCAGCGACAAGAGCTTCGTGCGCTTCGCCGCCTCGCGGGCCATGTCGCGACCGGACTTCGGCCTGCTGCGCAACTTCGTCGGCATCCAGGTGCCGTCGACCGACACCTCGCCGAACTCGCAGTACGTGATCTGGAACGACCCGAACGCCCCGCACGTGGCGTCCAACGTCAAGGGCTTCAACTTCCAGTTCAACGCCGACTCCGGCTTCGGCGCGCTGAAGCCGATCACCGCCGACCAGTTCGACCTGGCCTTCGAGCACTACTTCACCGAAAGCAGCTCGTTCACCTTCGACGTCTTCTACAAGAAGCTGAACGGCAGCATCGCGTACGGTGAGTTCCTGCGCTCGTTCACCAACAACGGCTCGACCCAGAACGTGCTGGTCCGTGGCCCGCGCAACGGCAACGGCGGCGGCGAGCTGACCGGCTTCGAAGTGGCCTACCAGACCTTCTTCGACTTCCTGCCCAGCCCGTGGGACGGCCTCGGCATCCAGGCCAACTACACCCACACCAAGCAGGAAGACATCCATAACTCCAACCTGGCCACCCAGCCCGGCTACGCGGCCGGCGGCACCGTCGCCTTCGGCGGCGGCCTGCAGGTCAACGGCGCGGTCATGGACAGCCACCGCCTGGCCGGCATCTCGGACGACGCCTACAACATCGTGGGCCTGTACGAGAAAGGCCCGATCGCCATGCGCCTGGCCTACAGCTGGCGCTCGGCGTTCCTGACCAACAACCTCGACTGCTGCATCGGCCTGCCGATGTACCAGAAGGGCGCGGGGTTCCTGGACGGCTCGATCCGCTACCAGGTCAGCGACAACATCGAAGTGTCGCTGGACGGCTCCAACCTCCTCGACACCACCACGGTCTTCCAGCAGCAGGTCTTCGGCGACTCGGCCCTGACCCCCGGCGCCAAGCCGGTGAAGATCGACTCGTCGTGGATCCGGAACGACCGCCGCATCCAACTGGGCATCCGCTTCAAGTACTAATCCCCCGATCGGGCCACGCCGTCGCGGATCCTCCGCGGCGGCGTCGGTTCCGGCGTAGACGGGAGGCCAGGACCAATGCACACGGACAAGGGCGCGACCCTGAAGGTCGTGATCGTCGGCGGCGGCACGGCCGGCTGGATGTGCGCGGCCGGCCTGGCGCGGCTGCTGGATCCCAAGGCCTACGACCTGACCCTGATCGAGTCCGACGAGATCGGCACGGTGGGGGTCGGCGAAGCCACCCTGCCGCACATCAAGACCTACAACGACATGCTGGGGATCGACGAGGCGCAGTTCCTGCGCGAGACCCAGGGCTCCATCAAGCTGGGCATCGAGTTCCGCGACTGGAACCGTCCCGGCGACCGCTACATCCATCCGTTCGGCACGTTCGGCGAGCCGTGGAACGGGGTGGACTTCCAGCATCACTGGGTGCGGGCCAGGAACGCCGGGCGCGAGGTCGCGCCGCTGCAGGCCTATTCCTACGCCGTGGCCGCGTGCCGGGCGAACGCCTTCGAATTCCCCAACCAGGACGACAAGTCGATCCGCTCGACCTACGCCTACGCCTACCATTTCGACGCCGGCCTCTATGCGGGCTTCCTGCGGCGCTGGGCGACCGCGCGGGGCGTGAAGCGGGTCGAGGGCCTGGTTTCCGACATCGCCCGCGACACGGCCGGCGGCCAGGTGCGCAGCCTGACCCTGAAGTCGGGCGCCGTGATCCCGGGCGACCTCTTCATCGACTGCACCGGCTTCCGCTCGCTGCTGCTGGCCGGCCAGATGGACGTGGCCTGGCAGGACTGGGGCCATTGGCTGCCCTGCGACCGCGCCCTGGCCGTGCCCTGCGCCACGGGCGGCGACGGCCTGACGCCCTATACCCGCGCCAGCGCCGACCTGGGCGGCTGGCGCTGGCGCATTCCGCTGCAGCACCGCACCGGCAACGGCTACGTGTTCTCCAGCGCCTTCCTGGGCGAAGACCAGGCGCGCGAGACCCTGCTGGCCAAGCTGGACGGCCCGGCGCTGGACGAGCCGCGCCTGCTGCGCTTCAAGGCCGGCCGCCGCGTGCGGGGCTGGAGCGGTAACGTCGTGGCCATGGGCCTGTCCAGCGGCTTCCTGGAACCCCTGGAGTCGACCAGCATCTTCCTGATCCAGGCGGCCGTGATCGACCTGGTCAACCTGATGCCGACCCCGGGCGAGGGCGACCGCATGGACCCGCGGCTGGTCGCCGAGTTCAACCGCCTGTTCGAGATCCAGTACGACCGGGTCCGCGACTTCCTGATCCTGCACTACCGCGCCAACAGCCGGTTCGGCGAACCGCTGTGGGACCATGTGCGGACCATGCCGATCCCCGACAGCCTGGCGGCCAAGCTTCAGTTATTTGAGCGCCGCGCGGCCCTGCCCAACTACCAGTACGGCCTGTTCTCGCGCGACAGCTGGCTGTCGGTGCTGGAGGGGCAGGGGCTGGTTCCGCGCGCGTATGACCGCCTGGCCGAGAGCCTGACGCTGGACGACCTGGAGGCCCGCCTGGCCGACCTGAAGGCGCGGATCGACGGCAATGTCGCGACCATGACCAACCACGCCGACTTCCTGGCCCGCTACGCGCCCGGGGACCTGGGCGGACCGGTCCAGGCCGTGCGGGCGGTGTCGTGATGAGCGCGCCCGTCAGCATCGTCGTGGTGGGGCGCGATGCGGCCCTGTGGCTGTCGGCCTGCGTGCTGCGCGCGGCCCTGCGGCCGGCCGGGGTCGGCGTCACGGCGGTGGAGCTGCCGACCCACCTGACGCCCGCCGACGTCCATGCCAGCCTGCCGCCGCTGGAGGCCCTGCACGGGATGCTGGGGCTGGACGAGGCGGCCCTGCTGCGCGCCACGCGCGGCGCCTTCTCGCTGGGCCAGAACTTCGCCGACGTCTCGGGCGCGACCCCGGCCTTCTTCCACGCCCACGGCGCCTATGGCGCGCCGATCGACAACCGCGACTTCTTCCCGTTCTGGCTCAAGGCCCGGGGTCTGGGGTTGAACGTGGCGCTGGACGACTTCTCGCTGACCGCCGCCGCCGCCCGCCAGGGCCGGGTGCTGCTGCCCGACGAGGAGACCGAGGTCTTCGGCCGCACCGACTACGGCTACCACCTGCCGGCCCTGGCCTACGCCGCGGCGCTGAAGGGCCTCGCCAAGCGGCTGGGCGTCGAGCTGCACCAGGCCCTGTCCGTCGCGCCGACCCTCGACGCCGACGGCGAGATCGCCGCCCTGGACCTGGGCGAGGGCCGCAGCGTGCGGGGTGACCTGTTCGTCGACGCCACGGGCGGCGAGGCCGTGCTGATGACCGCCCTGGGCGTGGCGCGCGAGAGCTGGCGCGGCCATTTCCCGGCCGACCGTATGCTGTGCGCCCAGGGGCCGCGCTTCGCTTCGCTGCCGCCCTACGCCGACATCCGCGCCTGGGCGCGCGGCTGGGTGGGGCTGCACCCCAGCCAGGCGGCGACCCATGTGGTCCAGGCCTATGCCGGCGATCTGTGCACGGACGACCAGGCCCTCGAGATGGCCGGCCGCATCTCGGGCCTGGCCCTGGCCGACGCCGTCGTCTCGGTCAGCGATCCGGGCCGTCGCGTCCAGGCCTGGAGCCGAAACTGCGTGGCGGTGGGCGAGGCGGCCTGCGCCTTCGATCCGGTGCACGGCGTCGACCTGCAGGCCGTGCAGCTGGGGCTGGTGCACCTGCTGCCGCTGTTCCCGGTGGCCGCCGACTTCGACGCCGAGCGGACGACGTACAACGCCACGATGCGCGAGGTCTACGAGCGCCTGCGCGACTTCCAGTCGGCCCACTACGTCGCCAACCGCTACGCGAAGGCGCCGTTCTGGGAGCGGGCGCGGGCGGCGGGCGTCTCGGAGGTCCTGGCCCACAAGATCGCCACCTTCCAGGCGCGGGGCGACATCCCGCCCTCGGAACACGAGACCTTCGTCGCCGACAGCTGGCGGGCCCTGCTGACCGGTCACGGCGTGACGCCCGAGACCCACGCGCCGATGATCGACCGCACCTCGCCCGAGATCGTGAAGGGCGAGTTCCGGCGCATCCTGGCCTTCATCAAGGGCCAGGTGCTGAAGCAGCCGACCCACGACCTCTATCTGGAAAGCTTCTGCTGATGGACGGCGGCGGCATGATCCAGCCTTGCGACATCGACGCCCTGCCGCGCGTGGCGACGGCCGCCTGCGCCTCGCCGGCGGACTTCGACGCGATCGTCCGCGCCGAGCGGCCGGTGGTGATCAAGGGGCTGCTGGAGGCCTGGCCCGCCCTGGCCGCTGGGCGCCAGGGACCCGCCGCCCTGAACGCCTACCTCAAGGCCATGGACGCCGGCGCCCCGGCCCCGGTCATGGAGGCCCCCGCCGCCACCGGCGGCCGCTTCGGCTACGGCGCCGACCTGCGCGAGTTCGCCTTCTCCAAGCGCCAGGCGGGGATCGGCGAGACCCTGGACCGCATCGAACGCCTGCTGGGCGAGCCGGACGCCCCGTTCGTGGCCATCCAGATGCTGCCCCTGGCCAGCCACATGCCGGAATTCGTGCGCCGGAACCCCAGCCCCCTGCTGCCGCCGCAGGTCATGCCGCGCCTGTGGGTGGGCGGGGCCGTGCGCACCCAGACCCACAATGACCGCGACCACAACCTGGCCGGCGTGATCGCCGGCCGCCGCCGCTTCGTGCTGTTCCCGCCGACCCAGGTCGCCAACCTCTATGTCGGCCCGCTGGACAATCCGCCGCCGCTGTCGCTGGTCGATCCCGAGGCCCCGGACCTGGCCCGCTTCCCGCGCTATCGCGACGCTTATGCCGCGGCCGAGGTCGCGTGGCTGGAGCCGGGCGACGCCCTGTTCGTGCCGAAATACTGGTGGCACCACGTCACCTCGCTCGCGCCCTACAACGCCATGGTCAACTGGTGGTGGGGCGACACGGGCGCGGGGCTGGAGCGGGCCAACGACGTCTTCCTGACCGCCCTGCTGGCCTTCAAGGACCTGCCGCCCGGCGAGCGCGCCTACTGGCGGTCGATGTTCGAGGCCTATGTCTTCGCCGGCGACGGCGAGGCGACGGCCCACATTCCGGACGGTCTGAAGGGCGCGCTGGGGCCGATGAGCCCGTCGTTCCGCGCCAACCTGGCGCGCCAGCTGAAGATGGCCTTCCTGAAGGGCGGCGCATGACCGCAGCCATCGCCGTTCCGCCCCTGCTGCTCGGTCGCCAGATCCGGCTCCAGCTCCTCCATCTGGGCGAGGAGCGCCAGCCGTTGCTGGTGGTCGACGACGTGCTGGACGATCCGGAGGCGATGATCGAGGCCGCGCGCCAGGCCGATTTCTACAGCCCGCCGCACACCAACTATCCGGGGCTGAACGCCAACCTGCCGGAGTCGTACTACCGCACCGTGGTCACCGCCCTGCGCGGGCCGATCGCGGCGGCCTTCGGCCTGCCCAGCGACGTCTACGTCAAGTATTTCGGCTATTTCGGCCTGGCCACGACCTCGGCGCGCGACGCCCAGCCGGTGCAGAAGATCCCGCACCACGACGGGCCCGATCCGGGGCGGCTGGCCATGGTCCACTACCTGAGCCGGGGCGATCACGGGGGCACCGGCTTCTTCCGCCACAAGGCCACCGGCTTCGAGAGCGTCGACCAGGATCGCCATGCAACCTACGTGGCCGTGGCCCAGGCCCAACTGGCCGAGCGCGGCGTCGGCACGGCCGTCTATCCGGGGGCCGACATGGCCGACTACGACCTGATCGGCCAGGCTGACGGCGTGTTCAACCGGCTGATCGTCTATCGCAACCACGTCCTGCATTCGGCCCTGCTGGGGCCCGAGGCGGGCAACGCCGATCCGGCCCAGGGCCGGCTCACGGCCAACGGCTTCATCGAGGCGGTGAGCTCCTGATGCGCCGTTCCTTCTCCCTCATCGTCGTCCGCGCGCGGGCGACGCGACCAGTCCTCCCCTGCGTCTCGGCTTTGGCCTGCGGAGCCGAGACGCCCTTTTTTCTTCTTCTGACGAAAGAGACCGTTCGATGATGTTGCGAACCCCGGCCCTGTTCGGCGCTCTGCTGAGCGCCCTGGCCGCCCCTGCCGTCGCGGCCGCCGCTGACCGCGAATGCGCCCAGTCGCCGGGCAAGGTGATCGAGGTCTGCGTCTTCACCAAGGACGGCTCGGCCTTCTACGAGGTGTCGCGCGGCGGCAAGCCGGTGCTGGCGGCCGCGCCCCTGGGCCTGACCTTCGCCGGCGAGCCCGCCGCCCGGATCACCGCCCTGACCGGCGCCAGGCGCTCGGCCTCCGACAGCAGCTGGGAGCAGCCCTGGGGCGAACAGCGGGTGATCCGCGACAACCATTCGGAGCTGACCGTCTCGCTGGCCGGCGACACGCCGCTGAGCAAGACCTTCGACGTCACCTTCCGGCTGTTCGACGACGGCCTGGGCTTCCGCTACGCCTATGGCGCCGTTCCCGCCGGCCAGAACGTGTCCGTCACCGACGACCGCACCGCCTTCAAGCCCGTCGGGGCCTATGACGCCTGGTGGTACGAGGGCCTGGGCCAGGAGCGCGACGAGTACCTCTACAAGCAGACCGACGCCCGCCGGATCACCCTGGCCGAGACGCCGCTGACCCTGAAGCGCACGGCGGGCAACGAGGCCGGCGGCCTGTACCTGTCGTTCCACGAGGCGGCCCTGGTCGACTTCCCCAGCATGCTGCTGGCCGGCGACGGGGCGGGGACGCTGAAGGCCCGGCTGATGCCCTGGCAGGACGGGACCCTGGCCAAGAAGACCGGCCCCTTCACAACCCCGTGGCGCACGGTGCTGATCGGCGAGACCGCCGGCGCCCTGGCCGACAGCCGCATCGAGCTGAACCTCAACGAGCCCAGCAAGATCGCCGACACCTCGTGGATCAAGCCGGGCAAGTACGTGGGCATCTGGTGGGAGATGCACCTGGAGCGCTCGACCTGGGGCAGCGGTCCCAAGCACGGCGCCAACACCGCCAACACCAAGCGCTACATGGACTTCGCGGCCAAGTACGGCTTCGACGGCGTGCTGGTGGAAGGCTGGAACGAAGGCTGGGACGGCGACTGGATCAGCAACGGCGAGAAGTTCAGCTTCACCAAGGCCTATCCGGACTTCGACCTGAAGGCGATCACCGACTACGGCAAGTCCAAGGGCGTCAAGCTGATCGGCCACAACGAGACGGCCGGGGCGGTGCCCAACTACGAGGCCCAGCTGGAAGACGCCATGAAGCTCTATGAGAGCGTCGGCATCTCGCAGGTGAAGACCGGCTATGTCCGCCACAGCGGCACGATCCTGGACCAACAGGGCGAGCAGCAGTGGTTCGCCGGCCAGTACATGGTCCGTCACAACCTGCACGTCGCCCAGGTGGCGGCCCAGCACCACATCTCGATCGACGCCCACGAGCCGGTCAAGGACACCGGCCTGCGCCGCACCTGGCCCAACATGCTCAGCCGCGAAGGCGCGCGGGGCCAGGAGTTCAACGCCTGGGGCAACCCGACCAACCCGCCCGAGCACACGGTGATCCTGCCGTTCACGCGCATGCTGGGCGGGCCGATGGACTTCACGCCGGGCGTCTTCGACGTGGTGCACGGCAAGACCGAGCTGACCCGCCGCGGCCAGTCGACCCTGGCGGTGCAGCTGGCGCTGTACGTGGTGCTGTACAGCCCGATCCAGATGGCCGCCGACCTGCCGGAGAACTACGAGGCCAGGCCCGACGCTTTCCAGTTCATCCGCGACGTGCCCACCGACTGGGAGACCTCGAAGACGCTGCAGGGCGAGATCGGCGACTACATCGTGACGGCCCGCCAGCCGCGCGGCGGCAAGGACTGGTTCCTGGGCGCCCTGACCGACGAGACGGCCCGCAAGCTGACTCAGAAACTGGACTTCCTGGCCCCCGGCAAGCGCTACGAGGCCCAGATCTACGCCGACGGTCCGGGCGCGGACTACATCACCAACACCACGGCCCTGACGGTGTCGAAGAAGGTGGTGACCAGCAAGGACTCGCTGGAGTTCGACATGGCGCCGGGCGGCGGCGCGGCGGTGCGGTTCAAGGCGCTGGATTGATCGCACAATCCGTTGTCATCCCGGAAAGCGCGCAGCGCTTGTCCGGGACCCAGGGGCGGCTGCACTGCATTGGCCCAGTCACCTGGGTCCCGGACAGCCTCTGCGAGGCTTCCGGGATGACAACCTTTGTTGAGGGGAAGGGGCTCTAGGCTCCCACCGTCACGTTCACCACGCTCGCCTTCAGCCCCGGCGCCGAGGCCGTCACCCGCACTTCGCCCGCCTGGCCGCGCCGCGTGCGGACGATCGCCTGGCAGAGGCCGTTGAAGGCCTTCCTCTGGCTGGCGACGTCGGCCTCGTGGCTGGTGGGATTGCCGTTGCCCACCCCGATCACGTCGCCAGGACCCGCGACCGCGAAGGTCACCAGGTCGTCGGCGCGGGGCACGATGCGGCCCTTGGCGTCCAGCACCTCGACCTTCAGCACCGCCACGTCCTGTCCGTCGGCGGCGTAGCGCGAGCGGTCGGCGGTCAGTCGCAGGGCGGCGGCCGGGCCGGCGGTCTCGCGGCGCTCGCGCAGGACGACCTTGCCGCCCTTGTAGCCGTGGGCCTCGATCACGCCCGGCGCATAGGGGACCGACCATTCGACGTGGTGGTTGGGCTTCACGTCGCGCACGCCCTGGCTCTTGCCGTTCAGGAACAGCTCGACCTTGTCGCAGTTGCTGTGCGCCCAGACCGCGATCGGCTGGCCCTCGCGGCCTTCCCAGTTCCAGTGCGGCAGCAGGTGCAGCAGCGGCTCGGGCCGCCACCAGGCGCGGTAGTAATAGTAGTTGTCCTTGGGGAAGCCGCAGGTGTCGAGCGCGCCGAAGTGCGAGCTGATGCTGGGCCACTTGTTGAAGGGCGTGGGCTCGCCGCGATAGTCGAAGCCGGTCCAGATGAAGCCGCCGGCCACCCACGGACGGTCGGCCGCGTGGCTCCACCACTTCTCGGCCGTGGTCGCCCACCAGGGGTGCTCGGTGTCGTAGGCCGGCACGTAGAGCTTGGCGTCGTCGCGGGCGTATTCGCCGCGCGTGGCCACGGTGCTGGCGCTCTCGGTGCCGATCACCGGCTTGTCCGGGAAGCGGGCGTGGAACTCGTCCATCTTCTCGTGGCGGTAGTTGAAGCCCTGCACGTCGATGACCGCGCTGATTCCCTCGCCGAAGCCGGAGTCCATGGCGGCGATGACCGGGCGGGTCGGGTCCAGGCGGTTGACCAGTCGCTTCATGGTCGCGGCCACCTTGGCGCCGCGGGCGGTGCCCTGCTGCGGCTCCTCGTTGCCGATCGACCACAGGATCACCGACGGGTGGTTGCGGTCGCGGCGGACCAGGCGCTCCAGCTCGTCCATCGACGTCGGGTCGCTGGACATCCGGCGGGTCTCGTCGATGACCACCATGCCCAGGCGGTCGCAGGCGTCCAGCAGCTCGGGCGTCGGCGGGTTGTGGGCGGCGCGATAGGCGTTGCAGCCCATCGACTTCAGCTGCTCCAGCCGCCAGACCTGCAGGGCGTCGGGAATGGCCGCGCCCACGCCGGCGTGGTCCTGGTGGTTGCAGGTCCCCTTCAGCTTCACGCTCTGGCCGTTCAGCAGGAAACCCTTTGCGCCGTCGAAGGCGATCGACCGGAAGCCGAAGCGGGTCGCATGGCGGTCCACGACCGCGCCGCCGACCTTCACCTCGGTGACCAGGGTGTAGAGGTGCGGGGCCTCCAGCGACCACAGCACGGGATTGTCCAGGGCTACGGTCAGGGACAGCGACTGGCGCTCCCAGGCTGGCAGCCGGTCGGACGCCGGGGCGGGGGTCAGCACCGGCTTGCCGGCGGCGTCCAGCACGGTGTGCAGCAGTTCGAACTCGGCGCGGGCGTCGCCGTCGTTGACCAGATCGGTGTCGATGGTCAGGGTCCCGTCGACCTTGGCGCGCACGAACACGCCCCATTGCGGCACGTGGACCGGGGCGGTCTTGACCAGCCAGACGTGGCGGTAGAGGCCCGCCCCCTCGTAGAACCAGCCCTCGCCCAGGCTGGCGTCGACGCGCACCACCAGACTGTTTTCCTGGCCGATATTGGCGATGTCGGTGATGTCGACGCGGAACGGCGAATAGCCGCTGTCTTCCTGCTCGAGGATGTAGCCGTTGACGATGACCAGGGCGTCGCGCATCGCGCCGTCGAACTCGATCGACAGCCGCTTGCCGGCGTCGGCGGCGGGCAGGGCGAAGGTCTTGCGGTACCAGCCGACGCTGGTCTCCGGGAACTCGCGGCCCAGGGGCTTGTAGCCGTGGGCGGCGCGCAGGTCCTCGTCGTCGGGCTTGCCGGACGGCACATAGGCGGGATTGTCGACGAAGGGCAGCTCGACGGCCCAGTCGTGGGGCAGGATCACCGGCGCCCAGGCGCCGGCGTCGAAGGCGGGGTCGGACAGCCGGCTGACCTGCCAGTTGGCGGCGGTCGCGCCGGCCTTGGCGAAGGTGCGCTGGTTGGCTCCGAAACCGAAATCCTTGGCCGGGTCCTGGGCGTGGCCCAGCTTGAAGCGCCAGTCGAAGTCCAGCGACAGGCGCTCGCGCGGGGCCAGGTCGATGACGGGAAGGACGGGGCGGGAGGACGCGGCGGGCGCGCTCTTCGGCGCGGCGCGAGCGGACGCGGCCGCGAGGGCGGCGGCGCCGGCGGTGGCGGCCAGGGCTTGGCGGCGGCTGAAATCGACCATGGGGTCCTCACGCGGAAAGCAAAAAAATGGGGAGGAAGCGCGGATGGCTTCCTCCCCAGGTGCAGGATGTCATCGGGGAGGTGTGATGAATCCCAGCTTGGCAAGACGAGCTTGCCGCCGCCACCCCCGCAGGACGAAGGGGTGGCGGAAAGGGTTAGAACTTCAAGGTCACGTCGGCGAGGTAGCGACGGCCGTAGACGTCATAGCGACCGATCCGGTTGGGATCGTTGTCGCGGTACATCCGCAGTTCCTCGTTGGTCAGGTTGTTGGCCTGGAAGCGGACCGTGACGTGGTCGTTGATGTTGTACGACGCGCTGAAGTCGAGGGTCTTCTCGCTCTCCAGGGTCTGCAGGTCCGCGCCGTTCCAGCCGTAGATGACCGTCATCGGCGAGTGGTACTTCCAGCCCAGGCGCGCTTCGACCGGACCGTTGGCGTACCAGAGGTCGACCGTGGCGGTGTGCTTGGCCAGGCCGGTCATGTCGAGCGGGTTGTTGACCGGCGAGAACTCCTTCAGGTCGGAGTCGACATAGGCGTAGTTCGAATAGACGCCGAACTTGTCGAACGGACCCGGCAGGAAGAAGAACGGCGTCTGGAAGGTCAGTTCCAGGCCCTGGATGTAGCCGTCGCCGCCGTTGGTCGGGCTGGAGACGGCGTAGGTGGTGCCGCCGTAGGCGATCGGGGTCTGCTTCCAGCCGATGTAGGAGCTGACGTCCTTGTAGTAGTAGGAGGCCGCGATCAGGGCTTCCGGACGGAAGTACCACTCGGCCGAGGCGTCGAACTGCACCGCCTCGAACGGCTTCAGCGTCGGGTTGCCGGCGCTGCCCGTGTAGGGCGACCAGGTGGTCAGGGTGCGGCTGGCGCGCAGCTCGTCCAGCGGCGGACGGGCGATCACCTTGGCCAGGCCCAGGCGGAACACCTTGCCGTCGCCGAAGTCGAACTTCACGTTCGCCGAGGGCAGGATGTCGGTGTAGTCGTTGTCGATGGACACCGGCGAGAACACGCCCAGGGTGTCGGCCTGCTGACCATCGCTGCTGGTCTCGGTGTGCACCACGCGGACGCCGATGTTGCCGGTCGCCCACGAGCCGCCGATGCTGTCGGCGGCGAAGTTCAGCTTGCCGTAGCCTTCGAAGACCTTCTCGTTGACGCTCCACTGCTGGGCCAGGTTCTCCGAGCCGTGGCTGGGGTCGAAGGCGTTCGCGCCGTACAGGACCGCGGCCAGGGCGTCGAAGTCGCCCGTGACGACCGCCGGCACGTCGAAGGCGCTGACCTTGTAGTAGCTGAGCATGCTCGCCGGCACGACCGTCCCGGCGTTGGCCCAGGGGTAGAACTGGAACATGCTGTGGTCTTTGGTGCGGTTGGAGGCCCGCGCGCCGAACTGGACGCTCTTGAACGCTCCGCCCGCCAGGTCGCGGGTGAAGTCCAGCGCGCCGGCCGCCAGCTCGTCGTTCAGGTGTTCCGGACCGTCGTTCTGGCCGCCCTTCCACGAGTTGTACTGCGGCAGGGTGGTGATGTCCTGGGTCAGCTTCACGGTCGGCTTCACGCCGGCGCGGGTGTCGAACGACATCGTCGACGGATAGGTTTCCAGGCGCACCGCCGCCCAGTTGTTCTCACGCTCGGCCTTCGAATAGGACAGGTCGCCGACGACGGTCCACGCGTCGTTGGTCCACTTGCCGTTCAGGCCGGTGACGAACAGCTTCTTGTCCTCGGTGTAGCGCGCGATCACGCTGTGCACCGCGTTGTTGGACACCAGGTTGGCGGCCACGACCGTGTTGTTGATCAGGGTGTAGGACGCGCCCGGGGCGTTGTAGTCGCCGGCGTTGCCGTTGGCCCAGTTGCCCCAGTTGTTCCAGCCGTAGATCGCCTGGTCCTGGTTCTCGTTGATCTTGATGTCGGAATAGAGGGCGTCGAACTTCAGTTCGAAGTTGTCGCTGGGCTTCCACTGCAGGCCGGTGGAGACGCCGTTGCGCTTCTGGCTGAGCTTCTTGACCTCCAGCTGCGCGCCCCACGGGGTGGCGTCCAGCTTGCCGTCGCCGTTCAGGTCGCCGCTGGAATCGCTGGCGCCGGCCGGCTGGCGGATGGTCGAGTCGTTGTAGCCCCAGCCCTGGAACGAGACGTAGCCGTTCTTCTGCTTCTGGCTGGTCAGGCCCAGCACGATGGCCAGGTCGTCATTGATCTTGTGCACCCACGAGCCAGAGGCGCGGTAGCCGGTCTGGTCGTAGTTGGGGATGTCCTTGCCGCCGTCGTAGAAGACCGGGCCGGCGCGCAGGACGAATTCGGGGCCCTTATAGTCGAGCGGGGCGATCGTATCGATGTTGATCGTCGCGGCCACGCCGCCGGCGATCAGGTCGGCCGACTGCGACTTGTAGACCTGGACGCCCTGGACGACTTCCGAGGGGTAGATCTCCCAGCGGACGTTGCGGTCCGGCTCGGACGAGGCGACTTCGCGGCCGTTGACGGTGCCAAGCACCAGGCGGGCGCCCAGACCGCGCACGACGGCCTGGCTGTCGTTGCCGCGGTCGCGGGTGGCGTTGACGCCCGGCAGGCGGGCGATGGATTCGGCGATGGTCACGTCGGGCAGGACGCCGATGTCCTTGGCCGAGATGGCTTCGACGACCTTGTCGGAACCACGCTTCACGTCGAGGGCTTCACGCAGGCTCTTGCGCACGCCGGTGACGACGACTTCGTCGACCTGCGACGAGTCGGAGGCCGGGGCCGGCGCGGTTTGCGCATGGGCGCTGGCGGCGGCCATCAGGGCCAGGCCGCTGGCGGCTGCAAGCAATTTGTAGTGGGTCATCGTTGGTTCCCCCAGGGACGACGGCGCCGCGTTCGCAAAGACGCGGCTGCTCTGTGTTTGTGATGCGGTGAACTCTCCGGCGCGAAAAAGGCGGCCGGTTCGAGGTGGGCGCGGGGTCCGCGCCGTTGCGCTTCTGGCGAGCGCTCCCGTCCTGGCGCGAGCGCCAAGCGGAGCCTTTATTTATCATATCAATCACACATGACAAGCCTCAGCATGTGGGACGGCCGATTTGTCGGACCGCTGTGTCGCAAAGAACCCACCTCGCGCGTCTTCAGTTATGTCGACATCAGAAACGGAGGCCGTCGCCATGGACGCCCGACCAACCCTCACCCCCGCCGCCGACCTCGCCGCGCGCAGCCCGGTGCGGTTCCCCAACGAAAGTCCCGAATACCGCGCCGCCCGCACCGCGCTGCTGGCCGAGGAGCTGGAGCTGCGCCGCCATCTCGAGCGCGTCGCCCAGCAGCGCCGCGACCTGCCGCCCGGCGGCGAGGTGGGGGGCGACTACCAGTTCGAGGGCGAGGAGGGCCGCGTCGACTTCGCCGGCCTGTTCCGCGACAAGCAGACCCTGGGCGTCTACAGCTACATGTTCGGACCGCAGCGCGAGCGGCCCTGCCCTATGTGCACGGCCCTGCTGGGCCCGCTGGACGGCAACGCCGCCGACCTCGACCAGAAGATGTCGCTGGCGGTGGTGGCCCGCTCGCCGCTCGACAAGCTGCTGGCCTTCAAGCGGGAACGCGGCTGGCGGAACCTGCGGCTCTACACCGACCTGAACGGGAACTACTCGCGCGACTATTTCGGCCTGCTGCCGAACGGCGACGAGATCCCGGCCTACAACGTCTTCACCCGCCGCGATGGGGTGATCCGTCATTTCTGGTCCGGCGAGATGACCGGCGACAGCGCCGATCCCGGCCAGGATCCCCGCGGCGCCCCCGACCTGGTCCCGCTGTGGAACTTCCTGGACATGACGCCGGAGGGGCGCGGCGGGGATTGGTATCCGAGCCTGGATTACGGGAAGTAGCGGGGTTCACCCAAAACCGTTGTCATCCCGGACAGCCCCTGCGGGGCTTCCGGGATGACAACCTTTGAGTGGCTGAGGGGAGGGGTATTTACTCCCCCACCCGCACCACGCTGGCTCGCTGTCCCACCGTCGCGGTGACCGCCGAGGCGTCCGCCACGCCCGCCGCCGTCGTCGCCGTGGCCACGGTCACCGAGGTCCCGGGCGCCAGTCGCGTGCGGTAGACGAAGGCGTCGCCCTCGCGGGTCATGGGCCTGGGGCCGACGCCGGCCAGGAAGTCGCCGTCGATGAAGGCGGCTTCGCTCGTCGCCTTGGTCTTGAACGTCACCTCCACCGGCAGGACGTAGGCGTGCTTCAGCCAGGCCTCGGCGCTGCCGTTGTCCTGGCCCTTGTAGTCGAACACCGCCGCGTTCTCCCAGTTGGAGCCCTTGCCCCAGCGGGTGCCGCACGACTTGGTCGAGACCCAGGCCGGCTCCCAGTAGAAGACGCCCGTGCCGCCGCTGGACAGCACCAGCTGGGTCAGGTCGACCAGGTATTTCTGCTGGCCCGCCGGGGTGGCCGGATAGCCGGCGATCAGCGAGTCCTCGCCCAGTAGGTTGGGCGAGGTGTCGGCGTTCTCGGTGGTGAACGGATAGGCCGTCTCGACCACCAGGACGTCGGCCGCGTAGGTGTGGCGCAGCCGGTCGATCGTCTGGCCCAGCTGGGCCATCGAGCGCTTGGACCACTTGCTGTAGTAGCTGAGGCCGATGATGTCGTAGTCGGTGACGCCGGCCTTGGTCGCCGCCGCGAACCAGGGCTCGGCGTTTTCGGGCTGGGCGATATGCAGCATCACCCGGGGCGGCTTGCCCGTCTCCTTGCCGGCGTCGCGCACGGCCTTGATCCCGGCGTTGAACAGCAGGGCGTTGCGGTCCCAGTGGATGGGTTCCTTGGCCTTGGCCAGGCTGGAGACGATCTCGCCGTTGGTCTCGTTGCCCACCTGCACCAGCTCGGGCATCAGGCCCTCGCGGTCCAGTTCGACCAGGGTGTCGTGGGTGAAGGCGTACAACGCCTTGGCCTGGTCCTGTGTCGAGAGCTTGGCCCAGGCCTTGGGGGCGATCTGCTTGTCGCCGTCGGCCCAGTCGTCGGAATAGTGGAAGTCCAGCAGCACCTGCATCCCGGCCTGCTTGGCGCGTTTGATGCTGCGCTTCACGTCGGCCAGGTTGGAGTACTTGGTCCAGTCCGGATCGTTCCAGATGCGGATGCGCGCGACGTTGGCGCCGGCCGACTTGAAGAACCGGAACTGGTCGACGCTCGCGCCGCCGGATTTGTAGACCGCGCCGCAGTCGTCCATCTCGTTGGCGTAGGAGATGTCGACGCCGAGATAGATCGGGGGCTCGGCCGCCTGGGCCGCGGAGAGGCTGATCAGGCTGGCGGACATCCCGACGATGATGAAGCGGTTGACCCGCATGACGTTCTCTCCCGACGTTTACGCGCCTCGTTGAGGAGGCGGCGGAAGGTCGCCGCAATTATATTATAAATCAAGCGCGGAGTTTGAAGGCGGGGACACACACTCACCCTGAGACCTTGCCGACCTGGCGAAGCCCATGGGTGAGTGTGTGTCCCCCAAGTCGTTTACGGCCCCACCCCGCTGAATGTCCGCTGCTCCTCGAACCCCGGCCGCGGCGTCACGCCGTCGGTCCAGATCGGGGGCGCGGGATGGGCGTCGGCGACGCTCCGGGTGCTCAGCCCGTCGTGCGCGAAATCGTCGACGGCGATCACCGCCGCCACCGCCTTGTCGGCCGCCTCCAGGGCCGCGATCTCCTCCGCCGACACCCAGCCCTGCTCGACCCCGTCCCGCCAGTGGCGGACCTTCTGGGCGCGCAGGCGGTCGTGGATCGGCTGGGTGGCGACCACCCGTTCGAAGGCGTCGATCAGCTGGCCCACGGCCTCGTCGGCGCCGCCGACATAGACGTTCTCGATCAGCCGGTCGCGGGTGGCCGAGGGGGCCAGCAGCAGCTCGGCGCAGGCGGTGGTCACGCGGTCCGACGGCCCCCGACGACGCGGCCCCAGCGGCAGGATCGCCGCCCGCAGCAGCCAGCCGGCCAGTTGGTTGGGCAGGTTGGCGAACACCTCGTCGAAGCGCTGCTCGATCGTCGCGAAGCCGGTGTCCATGCACCACTGCAGCAGCGGGAAGTCGGCGTCCTGGCGGCCCTCGTCCTCCCAGCGCTTGAGGGCGCCCGACAGGAAATAGAGCTCGGCCAGGATGTCGCCCAGGCGGCCCGACAGCATCTCCTTGCGCTTCAAGGCGCCGCCCAGGGTCAGCAGGGCGATGTCCGAGGTCAGGGCGAAGGCGGCGCTGTAGCGGCCCATCCGGCGGTAGAACTGACTGGCCCGCCCAGCGTCCGGCGCCGGGGCGAAGGCCCCGCCGGTCCAGCTGCGGCTCCAGGCCCTCAGCCCGGTGCGGATGCTGTGGGCCACGTGCTTCCAGAACACGGCGTCGAAGTCGGCCAGGCCCTTGGCGCGGTCTTCTTCGCCGATGGCCAGGATCTCCTGCAGCAAATAGGGATGCGCCCGGATCGCGCCCTGGCCGAACACCATCAGGCTGCGGGTCAGGATGTTGGCGCCCTCGACGGTGATGCCCACCGGGATAGCCCGGTACTGCGAGCCCATGTAGTTGCGCGGCCCCTCGATCACCGCCTTGCCGCCGTGCACGTCCATGGCGTCGTTGACCACCGTCCGCATCCGCTCGGTGGCGCCCGACTTCAGCAGGGCCGAGATCACCGACGGATGGTGGCCCAGGTCCAGGCCCGCGCAGGTCAGGCGGCGACCGGCGTCCAGTAGGTAGGCGTTGCCGGCGATGCGGGCCAGGCGCTCCTGCACGCCTTCGAACTTGCGATCGGCACGTTGAACTGGCTGCGCACGCGGGCGTAGGCGCCGGTGGTCAGGGCGCTGAACGACGCCGCCGCGCCCGACAGGGCCGGCAGCGAGATGCCCCGACCCGCCGCCAGGGCGGTCATCAGCATCTTCCAGCCCTGGCCCACGCGCTCGGCCCCGCCGATCACCAGGTCCATCGGAATGAAGACGTCCTTGCCCCAGTTGGGACCGTTCTGGAACGTCTGGAAGGCGGGCAGATGGCGGCGGCCGATCTCGACCCCGGCCGTGTCGGTGGGGACCAGGGCGCAGGTGATGCCGATGTCCTCCTCGCCGCCCAGCAGGCCGTCCGGGTCGCGCAGCTTGAAGGCCAGGCCCAGCACCGTGCAGACCGGTCCCAGGGTGATGTAGCGTTTGTGCCAGTTCAGGCGGATGCCGAGGACCTCCTGGCCCTTCCATTGCCCGCGGCAGACCACGCCCTCGTCGATCATGGCCCCGGCGTCGGACCCGGCCTCGGGGCTGGTCAGGCCGAAGGCGGGCACCTCGCGGCCGTCGGCCAGGCGCGGCAGCCAGTGGTCGCGCTGGGCCTGGGTGCCGAACTTCATGATCAGCTCGCCCGGACCCAGGCTGTTGGGCACCATGGCCGTCACCGCCGCCGACACCGAGCGGGTGGCGATCTTGCGCACGATCTCGGCGTGGCCGAAGGCGCTGAAGCCCAGGCCGCCGTAGTCCTTGGGGATGATCATGCCGAAGAACTTCTGGCTCTTCAGATAGGCCCAGGCCTGGGGCGGCAGGTCGCGCGTCTCCCAGGTCATGGTCCAGTCGTCGAGCATGGCGCACAGGGTGTTGACCGGCCCGTCGATGAAGGCCTGCTCGTCCGGGCGCAGCTTCGGCGTGGGGAAGGCCAGCAGTTCGTTCCAGTCCGGATCGCCGGTGAACAGGGCCGCGTCCCACCAGGTGTCGCCGGCGTCGATCGCCTCGCGCTCGGTCTGGGACAGGGCGGGCATGACGCCGCGCGCCCATTGCAGGATCGGCCGGGAGATCAGGTCCCGGCGGAAATCGAAATCGGTCATGACGCCACCTCGGAAACAGATGGACGTCAAACGCGGGGAAGGGCTTTGGGCTCCGGTCTGGCCGCCAGGTAGAGCGAGATCGAGCCGGTCAGGGTGGGGACCACGCGCCGCTCCTCGACGCCCGCGAAGCCGGCCTGGGCCATCAGCGACGGCAGCACGCCCTTGGCGTTGGGCTCGGTCAGGGCGAAGCCGTCGACCATCTGCACCTGACGGAACAGCAGCCGCATCAACGCCGTGCGCTGCTGGCCGTAGTCGCCGACGACCATCGCCCCGCCCGGTTTCAGCGCCGCGTGCATGGCCTGGAGGATGGCCAGCTTCATCGGCAGGGGGCACTGGTGCAGCACCAGGCTGGAGACGACCTTGTCGGCCGATCCCGCCGGCGCGACCTCGGCCAGCCGGTCGCCCATGGCCCGGCGCCAGTCGATCTCGACCCCCGCCCTGCGCGCCTTGGCGGCCGCCAGGGCCAGGACGGCCGGGTCGGGATCGGCGCCGACGATCCGCGCGGCCGGGCAGGCGGTCTTCAGCATCACCGCCAGGGCGCCGGTGCCGCAGCCGACATCGAGGATGGTCTCGCCGGGCCGGGGATCGATCAGGGCGACCAGGGCCGAGCGCCAGGTCCGCTCGCGGGTCGCCAGGGCGACGACGTGGTCGTAGAGGCCGGTCAGTTCGGGCCGGCCGAGGGCGGGGACGTAGGGGCGGGTGTCCGGGGGGCGGGTGTCGGTCATGGGGGCAGCATGGCCGGCGGCCGCGACCTCACGCTTGAACGTAGCGGCTAGGGATAACTTCGCGCCGCGCTTCCCCACACGTTCGTCATCCCGGGCCTTGTGCCCGGGACCCCTCTATCCGCCGCAAGTGCAGTGGGGTGGCGCGCCAGCGCGCCAGTGCGCTTCACATGCGAACTGAAGCAGGGGTCCCGGGCACAAGGCCCGGGATGACGGTCGAGAAAGGTGAGGGTTTGAAACCCTCAAACCGGGATCTGCGTCGCCGTCACCCCGAACATCCCTTTCAGCGTCCGGGCGAAATGGGCGGCGTCGGCGAAGCCGGCCAGGTGGGCCGAGGCGGTCACGTCCTCGCCGGACTTCAGCGCCACGAAGGCCCGCTGGACCCGGCGCCACAGCAGGTAGCGGCGATAGGGCAGGCCCAGGGCCTCGACGAACAGGTGGCGGTAGCGCTCGGGCGACAGGTTCGCCGCCCAGGCCGCCACGGCCAGGGGCACGGGTCCTTCGGCCAGCCGCGCGTCGATCACGGCCAGCGAGCGCGCGAGGGCCTCGGGCAGCGGCGCGGCGTCATGCGGTTCGGGATCGGTCAGGATGCGCCGCCAGGCCTGGAGGCGCGGATTGGGCGAGCTGAGGACCAGCGCGTCGGGCAGGGGGCGCAGGGCCGTCAGCATGGCCACGGCCTCGGCGCTGGGGGCCATGGCCTCGACGAAGACCTGGCGGGCCTGGTCGTGCGGCTCAAGGCGATGCTGAACCAGGGGATCGACCAGCACGGCCCGGGCCTCATGCCGCCGGCCCAGGCCGTCCACGACGCCCACCGGCGTGTCGCCCAACACCAGCTGGGCGGCCAGGTGGCGGTGCGGGACGCTGGCCCCGATGGAGCCGGTCCACACCGCCCAGCGGTCGCCGAGGTCCAGTTGGCCATGCCAGAGCCGATCGCTCACCACCGGGGTCCCTCGCGCTGCGCCGCCCCTCACACCTAAGCCCATCCGCGCCGTCGGCAAGGCCCCGGGGCGCTGTCAGCAAACCGACACACGATGCGGCTAGTTCAGCGCCTCGAGGATCCGGCGCAGCGATGAGGGGGCGGACGTCTTCCATGGCTTGGCTACGCGACATCGACCGCTGGTTCGCCGCCAGCGTCCTGCCCTACGCGGCCAACTACCGGGCCTACGCCCGCAAGCTGGTCGGCGACGAGGGCGACGCCGAGGACCTGGTGCAGGAGGCCTACGCCAAGGTGCTGGGCGTGGCCGAGTGGCGACGGCTGGAGACGCCCGAGCGGTTCGTGATGACCATCATCCGCAACCTGGCCTTCGAACGCTTCCGCCGCGCCAAGGTGGTGGGCATCCGTCAGATCGGGGTGCTGGAGATGGACGCTCTGCCCGACCCGGCGCCGGACGCCTATGCGGTGACCAGCGCCCGCCAGGAGCTGGACCTGGTGCTGGCCGCCCTCGAGCGGCTGCCGGTCCAGTGCCGAAAAGTGCTGACCTTGCGAAAAATGCACGGCCTTTCGCCCGGGCAGATAGCGGTTAGGTTGAACTTGTCCGTCTCTACAGTCGAGAAACACCTCGCCAAGGGCCTGAAGCTCTTGACCAAGGCCCTGGCCACGGGCGATGGCCGCAGTATCGGGAAACGATCGAGTTCATGGGCAAACCGGGCGATCAAGACAGAGACGCGCTGATCGCCGAGGCCTCGCTGTGGCTGGCGCGCCTCGACGCCGGCCGTGCTTCCGAACAGGACCTGGACGCCTGGCGCGAGGCCGATCCGCGCCGCGCCGCCGCCTTCGCCGAGGTGGCCACGGCCTGGAGCCGCCTGGACGCCCTGCGCGAGGCCGAGGACGAGGCGACGCCGCGGCCCAGCCGCCGCGCCTGGCTGACCGGCGGCGGGGCGGCCCTGGCGGCCGGCCTGGCGGGCGCGGCCTATCTGGAGCGCGACGTCCTGCTGCGCGACCGCGTGACCACCGGGGTGGGCGAGCGCCGCACCCTGGCCCTGCCCGACGGCAGCTCGGTCGAGCTGAACACCGACACGGAGGTCTTCTGGCGGTTCGACCGCAAGCGGCGGCGGCTGTGGCTGTCGCGCGGCGAGGCGGCGCTGATGATCGCCCACGACCAGTTGCGGCCGTTCGAGCTGTTCACGTCTCAAGGCCTGGCGCGTCTGGCCGCCGGCCAGTTCAACGCCCGCCTGCGCCCGGCGGGGCTGGACCTGATCGTGCTGGCCGGCCAGGCGGCGGTCGAGACCGCCTCGGGCGCGGCCCGGGCCCAGGTGGTCGGGCCCGCCGACGCCCGCCAGGCCCTGGAGGTCACGCCGCACGGCGTCGCGGTTGTCGCCACCCCCGAGGACGAGGTCCAGAGCGTCCAGGCCTGGCGGCGCGGCGAGATCGTCTTCGAGGGGCAGCCCCTGTCGGTCGCGGTCGAGGAGTACAATCGCTACCTGACCCGCAAGCTGGTGATCGCCGACGACAAGGCCGGGTCCCTGCGCCTGGGCGGCCGCTTCCTGACCGGCGATCCCGACAGCTTCCTGGACGCCCTGCGCACGACCTTCGGTGTACGGATCGTCGAGGACGGGCCGTCGCGAATTCTTCTTAAATCTCGATAGGGGTTTTGCCCCGCTCTCCCGTCTTGCCGTTCGAGACGCCGATCACGGCGATCAACGACAACAGGGGGCTCTCCTATGATCAAGACCTTGGGTCTGCGCCTCGGCGCATGCGCGTTGCTGGCCACCACGGCGCTGGTTTCCGTCGTCCCGGTGAAGGCCGTGGCCCAAGCGGCCGCGCGGGTGACCTTCGACATCCCGGCCGGCGACACCGCCACCGCCCTGAACGCCTTCTCGCGCCAGGCCGGTGTGCAGCTGATGTTCCCCTACGACGTCGCCGCCCGCCACCGCACCGCCGGGCTGAAGGGCGCCTACGGTCGCGAGGAGGCCCTGCGCCGGCTGATCGACGGCGGCGAGCTGGAGATCGCCTCGGCCAACGCCCAGGTCATCACCCTGCGCGAAAAGGGTTCGGCCCCTTTGGCCGCCGGCTCGGCGGCCGCTGACACCGTCGCCGAGATCATCGTCACCTCACGCGCCGGCTCGGACGCCCGCACCCGGCTGGAGACCAGCTACGCCGTCACCACCATGAATGAGGAGTCGCTGCGGATGCGCGCCCCGATGGGCGTGGCCGACGCGCTGAAGGCCGTGCCCGGCTTCTGGGTCGAGGCCTCGGGCGGCGAGGCCAGCGCCAACATCCGCGCCCGCGGCATCCCGCAGGAAGGCTATTCGGCCATCGCCCTGCAGGAGGACGGCGCGCCGATCCAGCACGACGGCGGCCTGGGCTATCTGAACGCCGACCAGTCGTTCCGCCTGGACGAGACCATCGACCGCATCGAGGTGGTGCGCGGCGGCCCCTCGTCGATCTTCGCCTCCTACGCCCCCGGCGGCACGGTCAACTTCATCACCCGCAAGGGCGGCGACACGCCGGAAGGCATCGCCAAGGTCCAGATCAGCGACTACGGCACCAAGCGCGTCGACCTGTTCTACGGCGGCCCGGTGGGCGGCGGCTGGCACGCCTCGGTCGGCGGCTTCTGGCGCGAGGAAGACGGCATCCGCGACCCGGGCTTCGACGCCAACAAGGGCTACCAGTGGCGCATCGAGGCCGGACGCGACTTCGAGCGCGGCAGCATCGAGTTCAATCTGAAACACCTGGACGACAACGTCATCCTGTTCGCGGGCGTGCCGCTGAAGTTCAACGCCGCCGGCGAGCCCAGCGCCGCCCCCGGCTTCGACCCGCTGACCGGCACCCTGGCCGGCCCGGAGACCGCCCACCTGACCCTGCGCGGCCCGACCGGCCCGTTCAACTGGGACCTGACGCGCGGCACCGAGGTCGAGCTGACCCAGGCCACGGCGGTGTTCAAGTACGAGCCGTTCGACGGCTGGCATTTCCAGGACACGCTGCGCTACCGCACCTCGGAATCCAAGCGCATCGGCCTGTTCCCCAACACCCCGGTGCTGGGCAGCGCCCGCATCGCCCAGTACCGCGCCGCCCTGCTGGCCGCCACGCCCGGCGCCATCGATGTGCAGCTGCGCTACACGACCAGCGGCGAGACCTTCAGCACCGCCGGCGCCGGCCAGAACGGCAACGGCCTGGTGCTGGACGGCTCGCTCCGCTACGTCTCGGTGCCCCTGGACGAGCTGATCAACGACGCCCGCTTCCTGCACAAGTTCGAGTTCGGCGGGCAGAGCCATGACGTCGCCTTCGGCGTCTACACGGCTCACGTCGAAGAGGCCTTCAACCGCTACTCGGCCAACGCCCTGCTGGACGTGCGGAGCAACGCCCGCCGCCTGGACCTGGTGGCCGTCGACGCCACGGGCAAGGTGCTGTCCAGCCTGACCGAGAACGGCATCAGCCGCTACGGCGCCGAGTTCGCCAACGGCGACGGCAAGTCCAACACCGTGGCCCTCTACCTGACCGACGAGTGGAGCATCACGCCCAAGCTGCGCGTCGACGCCGGCGTGCGCTGGGAGAAGATCGAGTTCGAGGGCCGCAGCGAGCGCTCGACCACGATCAATCTCGGCCAGTCCCCGACCCCGGCCGACGACACGGTGCTGGCCGGCACGGGCGTCTATGACCGCCTGGACCGCAAGTTCGACCACGCCGGCTGGACCCTGGGCGTCGACTACAAGTTCACCGGCGATATGGGCATGTTCGCCCGCTACACCTCGGCCTTCCGCCTGCCGTCTCTGGGCGACTACATCACCAACGCCACCAACTCGACGGGCATGGTCCAGACGATGGACCTGTCGGAGCTGGGCTTCAAATGGGTGACCCCGAAGATCGAGCTCTACGCCACGGCCTTCCAGACCACCTACGACAACCTCGGCTTCGGCAGCCTGGTGTTCAATCCGACCACCGGCGCCTACGTCAACCAGACCAGCATGACCGACACCAAGACGCTGGGCCTGGAGCTGGAAGGCACGGTGCGCCCGGTCTCGTGGTTCGACCTGAACGTCAGCGCCACGATCCAGAACCCCGAGTTCGGCGACTACAAGTTCGAGGAAAGCTGCACCGTCGCGGCCTCGGACCCGACCTGCCAGGTCAAGCCGCCGGCCACGACGGCCAGCCGCACCCGCGACTTCACCGGCAACCAGCTGATCCGCGTGCCCAAGACCTCGTTCCGGGTGACGCCGGGCCTGAACCTGCTGGACAGCAAGCTGCGCCTGCAGGCCACCGTCGAGCGCTACGGCAATCGTTATTCCGACGCCGCCAACACCTCGAAGCTGCCGGCCTACACCCTGCTGGGCGCCACGGTCCGCTACAACATCACCGACGCCCTGACGGTCTACGCTTACGGCAACAACCTCACCAACGAACTGGGCCTGACCGAGGGCAATCCCCGCGCCGGCCAGATCATCAGCGGCGAGGCCGGGGCCCTGTACGGCATCGGCCGTCCGGAGTTCGGCCGCTCGTTCCGCGCGGCGCTGATGTACCGGTTCTAGTCCTTCTTCCCCGCATTCCCCGCGACTGGGCGGCCGGTTTCGACCGGTCGCCCGCCTTTTTAGGGAGCCGAACATGGTCCGTTGGCTGGCGCTGATCTTCCTCTTCCTGGCCTCGCCCGCCTGGGCCGCCGACGCGGGCAAGCCCGACCTGGTCCTGACCGGCCAGGTGCTGGGCGCCGACCACCAGACCTACAAGCCGGTGACCTTCGACGTACCGGAAGGCGTCACCCGCCTGACCGTCGAGGTCGACTACGCCCGCGACCAGAAGACCGTCGTCGACCTGGGCCTGCTGGACCCGGTGCGGTTCCGCGGCTGGAGCGGCGGCAACAAGAAGCGCTTCACGGTCTCGGCCGAGGACGCCACCCCCAGCTACCTGCCCGGTCCGCTGCCGGCCGGCCGCTGGACCCTGCTGCTGGGCGTGCCCAACGCGCGACCGAACTCCAACGCCGCCTACGAGGCCAGGATCACCTTCGAGCGCCGGCCCGGCGTCACCGGCTTCGCCCCCGGGCCGCTGAAGGCCGCGCCCGGCTGGTATCGTGGCGACCTGCACATGCACACCGCCCACAGCGACGGCTCCTGCCTGGCGCAGTCGGGCGTCCGGGCCCCGTGCCCGGTCTACCGCACCGTCGAGGCCGCCAAGGCCCGGGGCCTGGATTTCATCGCCATCACCGACCACAACACCACCAGCCACTACGAGGCCATGGCCGAGCTGCAGCCGGCCTTCGACCAGCTGCTGCTGATCCCCGGCCGCGAGGTCACCACCTTCAAGGGCCACGCCAACGTCTTCGGCCCGACGGCCTTCATCGACTTCCGGCTGGGCGATCCCAGCGTGCCGACGATCAAGGCCCTGCAGGACGCGGTGGCGGCGGCCGGCGGGGTGTTCTCGATCAACCACCCCAGCTCGCCGTCGGGCGAGCAGTGCATGGGCTGCGGCTGGACCGTTCCGGACACGGACTATGACCAGGTCCAGTCGATCGAGGTCGCCAACGGCGGCTCCCAGCGCGCCCAGGGCGGCGTCGAAGGTCCGCTGTTCGGTGCGCCCTTCTGGGAAGCCCAGCTGAACGCCGGCCACCGCATCACCGCCGTCGGCGGCAGCGACAACCACGACGCCGGCTTGACGCCGGACACGCCCGGCTCCGTGGGCCGGCCGACCACGGTGGTCCACGCCGAGGAGCTGTCCACGGCGGGCGTCCTGGCGGGCGTCCGCGCCGGCCGGGTGTTCATCGATCTCGACGGGACCCGGGACCGGCTGCTGGACCTGTCGGCGAAGTCCAAGGCCGGCGCGGCCGTGATGGGCGGCGTGCTGACCGCGCGCAAGGGTGAGGCGGTGGCCTTCACCGTGTTGCTGACCGGCGGCGAGATGTCGGGCGTCGAGGTGATCCGCGACGGGACGAAGCTGGCCGTGGCGGTGGGGGCGGATGGGGCCTTCACCGTGAAGATGGGCGATAGGGCGTCGTGGGTGCGGGTGAACTTGCGGGATGCGCAGGGGCGGCTGCTGCTGATCGGGAATCCGATTTACCTGCGGCCCATACACTAGAAACCCGCTCATCCCGGCGAATGCCGGGATGAGCGGAGCAAAAATCACCCCGCTTCCCCCGTCAGCTCCCTACGCGCCTTGTCCAGTTCCTCGGCGTACCGCCGCGTCGCATAGGCTTCCGACAGGATCCCGATCACCTCGCGATTGCCGTCGATCACCGCCAGTTCGTCGGCCTGGGTGTGGTCGAAGGCGCGCATGACCTCCTTGATCGACTGGTCGGCCGTCAGGGCGGTGTCGGTGTACTGGGCCAGGGACGCGACGGCCTCCTCGCTCTCGTCGGGATGGGCGTAGGCCAGGGCGGTGCGCACGATGCCGGCGTAGCGGCCCGTGGCGTCCAGGGCCACCACCCGCTTGGTGGAGCCCAGCGGATAGCGGCGGCGGAACTCGGCCAGGGTGGCCTCGGCGGGGATGGTCTTGGCGTCCTTGCGCATCATCCGTCCGGCGGTCAGGGGGCGCATCCACGAGACGTCATGGGCGCTGCGGATGGTCTCGCCGCGCAGGTGCAGGCGCCAGGTCGAGAACGAGTAGCCGAAGGTCTCGCGCACGATGGCGCTGGCGATCAGCGAGGCCACCAGGGCCGCGGCGGCCACGGTGAAGTCGCCGGTCGCCTCCAGCACCAGGAACGACATGGTGAAGGGGCCGCCGACGACCGCGACCCCGAACGCGCCCAGCCCGACCAGGGCCGCCACCGTCGGGTCCAGCGACGGCAGCCAGGGCACGAACACGGTCAGGGCCGCGAAGATCTGGCCCACCAGCACCCCCAGGAACAGCGAGGCGAAGAACAGGCCGCCCCGGAAGCCGAAGCTCAGCGACACCACGCTGGCCAGGGCCTTCATGCAGAGCAGGATCACCAGCATCTTCAGCCCCAGGTCGGCGGTCAGGTTGACGTGCACCGCCCCGTGGCCGGCCGATAGGGTCTGGGGCGTGATCATCGCCATGGCCGCCAGGGCCAGGCCCCCGACCATCGGGCGGAAGGTCTTGGGCAGCTTGGTCTTGCCGACCAGGCCCTCGGCCGAGGCCACCAGCCGCATCAGGGCGATGCCGGCGAAGGCGCAGACCACGCCCAGCAGGGCGTAGAGGCCGTAGTCGAACCACGACTGCACGGCCGGGGTCGAGGTCTTCAGCAGATAGGGCAGGCCGCCCATCCGTCCGGCCACCAGCACCGCGGCCAGGGCGGCGGCGGCCACGGGCGCCAGGTTGGCGACGGTGTAGGCGCCGATGACGATCTCGAAGGCGTAGAACGCCCCGGTCAGGGGCGCGCCGAAGGCGGCCGCGATGGCCGCGCCCGCGCCCGCGCCGACCAGGGTGCGCATGTCGGCCCGCCGCAGGTTCAGCCGTTGGCCGACGAACGAGGCGATGGCGGCGCCGGCCTGGGCGTAGGCGGCCTCCAGCCCGACCGAGGCCCCGACCCCGTTCGACAGCAGGGTCTGGCCGCAGATGAAGGTGCTGTCGCGGACCGACAGGTGGCCGCCGTGCAGGGCGTTGGCCTCGACCGGGTCGACGGCGGGCTTGGGGCGGTACTTCAGCCAGGCCCAGGTGGCCGCGCCCAGCACCAGGCCGCCGATCGGGATGGCCCACAGTCGCCACGGGGCGATCACGCTCTGGGCGCTGAGCCGCTCGTCCATGTCGATGGCGAACAGCATCACCTGCAGGCCGTGGGCCAGCTTGGCCTGCAGCACGGCCAGGGCCCCGGCGCCCGCCCCGATCAGGATGGCCACCGCGATCAGCCACAGCTCGCTGGACCGGATCCGCCGCCGCAGCCAGCTGAGCCAGCGGACGGAGGTGGTGGTCGGGAGGGACAGCTGCATGGGGCCTGGGGGTTCCGCGGGACCCGGCCATCTTAGGGGATGTGAGGGGCGGGGGAACCTTTGAAATCCGCTCATCCCGGCGAATGCCGGGACCCAGATGGAATGGCTTTGGAGCTGACGCCAAAAGCGCTGAATTCTTCCAATCAGCCACATCGCCATCGGATCTGGGTCCCGGCATTCGCCGGGATGAGCGGGTTAGGCGCGGGCGCCTTCATGTTCCAGCAGCCACCGCTTGCGCTCCACCCCGCCGCCGTAGCCGGTCAGGGACCCGCCGGTTCCGATCACCCGGTGGCAGGGCACGACGACGGCGATCGGGTTGGCGCCGTTGGCCGCGCCCACCGCGCGCATCGCCGAGGGGCGGCCCAGCCGCTGGGCCAGGCCGGCGTAGGTCGTCGTCTCGCCGGGCGGGATCTCGACCAGCGCGCGCCACATCCGGTGCTGGAAGTCCGTGCCGCCGATCGTCCAGGGAACGGTCCGCAGCGCCTCCAGCTCGCCGGCGAAATAGGCGGCCAGGCCGTCGCGCACCGCTGACGGCGCGGCGCCGGTCTCCACGGCCTGGCCGCGGTGGTGCAGGCGCAGGGCCTGGGCCAGGCGCTCGGGCTGGTCGTGGAACTCCAGCACCCGCAGGCGGCCTTCCGCGTCGGCGACCACGTCGATCTCGCCGATCGGGGTGGGCAGCACGCTCAACGTCAGGACCTCAGGCCGCACGCTTGACCTTCCGGATGGGCGGCGCGCCTTCGTCGGCCAGCGACGCCCACAGGTGCAGGGCCGCATAGGCCCGCCAGGGGCGCCAGGCCTCGGCCTGGGCCAGGAGTTCGTCCGCCGTCGGACGAACCCCGTCGGCGTCCGCCAGGGCGCGCATCAGGGCGACGTCGGCGGCCGGGAAGGCGTCGGGTTCGCGCAGCTGGCGCATGGCGATGTACTGGGCCGTCCATTCGCCGATGCCAGGCAGGGCGCGCAGGCGGGCGACCATCTCGGCCAGGCCGGCGGTCGGCGACAGCAGGTTCGGATCGTCGGCGACGGCGGCGGCCATGCTCGACAGGCAGCGGATGCGCGCGCCGGGCATCTTCAGGCCCGACAGGTCGGCGGCGGCCAAGTGCTGGGGCGTCGGGAAGGCGTGGGTCAGGCCGGGCTCGGCCCAGGGGTCCGAGAGCGCCTCGCCATGCGAGGCCACCAGGTCGCCGGCCAGCTTGCGCGCCTGCACCACGGTGATCTGCTGGCCCAGGATCGCGCGCACGGCCAGCTCGAACCCGTCCCAGGCGCCGGGCACCCGCAGGCCGGGGCGCGCGGCGACCATCCGGGCCAGGCGCGGGTCGCGCGACAGCACCTCGCCGATGCCGACCGGGTCGGCCGACAGGTCGAAAACCCCGCGCACCCGGGCCAGGATGCGGGGCAGGGCCGAGGGCTTGGGGAAGCGCACAGCCACGCTCAGACGGTCGCCGCCGATCGGCGTCACGGCGAGGGTCCCGGCCGCGCCGTCCAGGGCGATGGTCCGGCGGTAGACGTCGTCCCGCACCACCTCGACGCCGGGGATGGCGCGCATGGCCAGGAAGGCCAGCATGCCGTCCCAGTCGTAGGGCGGGCGATAGCGCAGGGTCAGGGAGATGGCCTCGCCGGGCGGGGCGGCCCCATGGAAAGAGGGGAGGGCCTTGCGCCGGCGCAGGGCGGCGGGCGGCCGGTCGTACAGCTGCTGGAAGGTCTCGTTGAAGCGCCGCACGCTGCCGAAGCCGGCGGCCAGGGCCACCTCGCCCATCGGCAGGTCGGTCTCGTGGATCAGCTGCTTGGCCAGCAGCACCCGCCGGGTCTGGGCCACCCCCACCGGCGTGGCGCCCAGATGCTGCAGGAACAGCCGCCGCAGCTGGCGGCCGCCGACGCCGACGCGCTCGGCCAGGGTCTCGACGTCCCCCTCATCGAGGGCGCCGGCCTCGATCAGGGCCAGGGCGCGGCTGACGGTGTTGGACGCCCCGTTCCAGGCCCCCAGCTGCGGCGAGGTCTCCGGGCGGCAACGCAGGCAGGCGCGGTAGCCGGCCTCCTGGGCCGAGGCGGCGGTGGCGTGGAAGGTGACGTTCCGGCGCAACGGCGTGCGGGCCGGGCACACCGGTCGGCAGTAGATGCCCGTCGTCTTCACGGCCACGAACAGCCGGCCGTCGAAGCGGGCGTCGCGGGTCTGGATGGCGCGGTAGCAAACGTCGGGGTCGAGGTCCATGCGCCCGATCATAGCCCCGGAAGGGGCGCCGTCTCGCGGTTTTCGGACGTCGTCATGGCGACGGGGTCGCGCCACCCGTCTTCGTTGCCGTGCAGTGTTCCTCGCTTTGAGGTTTCAGTAGTTGGAACTGTCGGCTGCTCGACATTCGTTCATATAGTTGTCTACTGAAAGTAATGTTCCTGAATGTGAAACGCGAAGTGCGACAAAATGCGCGTCAAAACTAGTCCAATACTGGTATCTTAACGGTCGATTAAGGGTGAAAATTACGACCTGATCAACCGCGATGATCGCCCAATAGGCCTCAAGTTCGGTCTGGGGCCATCCATCATGAAGTATCCTGTTCTCTGGGCGACGAGCGCGCTGATCGCCGTCGTCGCCGTCTCCGGTTTCGCCGTCGCCCGCCAGGAGCGCGGCGAGCCCGGCGTCAGCCTGGCCCACGACGTGGTCGCCGCGGCCAGCGCCTTCGAAACCTACACCCGCGGCGCGGGCTCGATCTCGGCCGCGTTCGAAAGCGGCGGCGGCGTCGCCGACGCCCTGGCCAAGGGCGCGGCCTATCAGCCCCAGCAGCTGGACGCGGGCATGATCGCCTACGGCGCCATCGCGGCGCTGCAGGAGCAGGCCTTCATCGACGGCGTCCGCCAGGCGGCCCGCGAGACCTCGGAGCAGGCGCTGATCGAGCGCCTTGAGGCCAATCCGGAGAGCGTCCTCGAGATCGACGGCGTCGGGGCCGCCGCCGGCCGGGCCCAGGCGGCCCTCCTCAAGCGCGGCGCGCCGCTGGGCGTCACGGGCAAGGCGGTCAAGAAGGCGGCCTACGACATCCAGCGCCAGGACTGGTCCAAGGGCACGATCGTCGACGCCGCCGGCCGCCTGGCCAAGGTCAAGGCGATCTCGGCGGTGTTCTTCATCCCCGGCGACGACGACGCAGGTCGGCTGATCCAGGCCGCGACGGCCCCGCGCGAGGGCGACGCCTTCAACGGCGGCGGCGAGGGCGGGGCGGCCTTCACCCCGGTGACGACGCGCGCCGCGGCCCTGGCGGCCCTGGCGGTGCTGGGCGCGGCCGGTGACGACGACGTCGACGGCCTGGACAAGGTCATGCACGACGAGCGCAGCGGTCAATGCATGAAGATGGCCAAGCTGAACCTCTACCAGTGCCTGGCCGTCGCCGGTCCGCACTACGAGGACGTCTTCTGCCTGGGACAGCACGCCCTGATCGACACCGCCCAGTGCGTCAACGAGGCGGCGGGCGGCGGGGCGCTCCCGACGGCGGCGCCCGGCCCGGCGGCCCGTCCGTCCCGCGGGTTCACGATCCCCGTGGCGGGTCAGGCGGTGGCGGCGATGTCGTCGCCGATCCCGGTCGGGAACTGAGGCGAATCCCGACGGGAGCGGCCGGACCGCTCCCGTCGGCGGTCCGGCCCGCTGCGGGCGCGGCGGTGCGCTCCGGGCTTTGAATACCGACGTTTGGAGAAGTGTCGACTTTCCGACATAAGGTAATTCCCGTAATGAACTAGGGTGAAGACCTTATTTTTAAGATTAACGCACCGGAGGTGTGCAGTAAAATAGTCCAATACATGAACCATGTCTCTCGCTATGGCGAAAATATTGGGGAATGCTCCAGTTGAGGGACGTTCAGTAGGGCTGAAGTTCGGCCTGGGGCTATCAAGATGAAACACCCTGTCATTTGGGCGACGAGCGCGCTTGTCGCCGTGGTCGCCGTGTCCGGTTTCGCGGTCGCTCGTCAGGAGCGGAGCGAACCCGGCGTCAGCCTGGCCCGCGACGTCGTCGCGGCGGCCAGCGCCTTCGAAACCTACACCCGGGGCGCGGGCGGCATCTCGGCGGCGTTCGCGGACGGCGGCGGCGTCTCCGAGGCCCTGGCCAAGGGCGCGGCCTACCAGCCCGAACAGCTGGACGCCGGGATGATCGCCTACGGGGCCATCGCGGCCCTGCAGGAGCCGGCCTTCATCGACGGCGTGCGGCGGGCCACCCGCGACACCCCGTCCGAGGTGCTGGCCGCCCGCCTGCAGGACGACCCCGAGAGCGTCCTCGACATCGAGGGCGTGGCGGCCGCCGCCAGCCGGGCCCAGGCGGCCCTGCTCAAGCGCGGCGCGCCGCTGGACGCCACCGGCAAGGCGGTGCGAAAGGCGGCCTACGACATCCAGCGCCAGGACTGGTCGAAGGGGGCGATCGTCGACAGCGCGGGCCGTCTGGCCAAGGTCAAGGCGATCTCGGCCGCCTTCTTCAATCCCGACGACCACGATACCGGCCGGCTGATCCAGGCGGCGACGGCGCCGCGCGAGGGGGGCGAGCGCACCTTCGGCGGCGGGGGCGAGGGCGGCGCGGCCTTCACGCCGGTGACCGTCCGGGCCGCGGCCCTGGCGGCCCTGGCCCTGCTGGGCGCGGCCGACGACGACCATGTCGGCGAGCTGGACAACGTCATGCACGAAGAGACCAGCGGCCAGTGCATGAAGATGGCCAAGCTGAACCTCTACCAGTGCCTGGCGGTGGCCGGTCCCCAGTACGAAGACGTCTTCTGCCTGGGACAGCACGCGCTCAGCGACACCGCCCAGTGCGTTAACGCCGCGGCGGGCGCGCCCCGGGCTCCGGCCACGCCGATCCCGACGGCGGCGCCGCGCCGCATGCCGGGCTTCACGATCCCGGTCGGCGGCCAGGCGGTGGCGTCGGCGGCGCCGGTGGCGACGGTCGACGACGACCCCGACGGCGGGTGGGGCCCGGCTTCGGCCTATCCGAAATAGCCGCCGGGGTCCGATAGCGGGAGGGGACGTCCAGAACTGAAGAAGGCCTCCCGGATCGCTCCGGGAGGCCTTCGCCGCTTGACCGCGTCGGGGGTGGCGCGGCTAGCGAATGCCGGGCACGTGCAGGGCGGCTTCCTTCTCGGCCTTCTGCTTGAAGACCAGGTCGCCGTACTTGCCGTACTCCATGCGGGCGATGGTGCGCTCGTGCACCTCGTCCGGACCGTCGGCCAGGCGCAGGGTGCGGATGCCGGCATAGGCCTTGGCCAGGCCGAAGTCGGTGGTCACGCCGCCGCCGCCGTGGGCCTGGATGGCGTCGTCGATGATCTTCAGGGCCAGGCGCGGGGCCGCGACCTTGATCATCGCGATCTCCAGGCGGGCCGACTTGTTGCCGGCCTTGTCCATCATGTCGGCGGCCTTCAGGCACAGCAGGCGGCACATCTCGATGTTGATGCGGGCCTCGGCGACGCGCTCCTCCCAGACCGAGTGGTCGGAGATGTACTTGCCGAAGGCCTTCCGGCTCATCAGCCGCTTGCACATCTTCTCCAGCGCCACCTCGGCCGTGCCGATGGTGCGCATGCAGTGGTGGATGCGGCCGGGGCCCAGGCGGCCCTGGGCGATCTCGAAGCCGCGGCCCTCGCCCAGCAGCAGGGCGTCCTGGATCGGCACGCGCACGTCCTTGAGGATCACCTCGGCGTGGCCGTGCGGGGCGTCGTCATAGCCGAACACCGGCAGCATGCGGACGATCTCGATGCCGGGGGCGTCCATCGGCACCAGCACCTGGCTCTGCTGCTGGTGGCGGCTGGCGTTGTCGGGATCGGTCTTGCCCATGACGATGGCGACCTTGCAGCGCGGATCGCCCACGCCCGAGCTCCACCACTTGCGGCCGTTGATCACATAGTGGTCGCCGTCGCGCTCGATGCGGGTCTCGATATTGGTGGCGTCCGAACTGGCCACCGCCGGTTCGGTCATCAGGAAGGCGCTGCGGATCTCGCCGTTCATCAGCGGGCGCAGCCAGCGCTCCTTCTGCTCCAGCGTGCCGTAACGCATCAGCACTTCCATGTTGCCGGTGTCCGGCGCCGAGCAGTTGAAGACCTCGGAGGCGAAGCCGATCTTGCCCAGCTGTTCGGCGATCAGGCTGTATTCGAGGTTGGTCAGCTGGACGCCCTCGAACTGGAAGGTGTCGTCGACATGGGTCTGGCCGCTGTGCGGCGGCATGAAGAAGTTCCACAGGCCGGCGGCCTTGGCCTTGGCCTTCAGCTCCTCGACCACCTGGACGACCTTCCAGCGCTCGGCGCCCAGCACGTTCATCTCGGCCTCGTAGACCGGGACGGCGGGCTTGATGTGCTCTTCCATGAACGCGGTGACGCGGTCCAGGAACTGCCGCTGCGTGGGGGAGATGTCGAAATCCATGGCGCTTCCCGATCCCGTTCTTTTTCTGCGTGTCAAACAAGTGTTTGAACGCAAGCTAGCGCCGGTTGCCGTCCAGGGCAAGCTGGGAAAACCGATAGGGTCGGGGCCAGGAGCTACAGCACGTAGTTCACCGCGATCACCGGGGTCACCGAGGCGGTGACGTTGCGGCCGGCCGGGACGATGCGGGCGCCCATGATCACGCCCACGGCGGGGCTGAAATTGTACTCGACGGCCGGGGCCAGGATCAGGGCCTGGCTGACCGGCGAGCGGCGCGCGTAGGCGACGCCGGCGCCGTCGACGCCGCTGACCTTGGTCGAGGCGTCGCGCTGCCAGGCCAGGTCCAGGGCCGCCACCCACTGGCGGGTGATGCTGTACTCGAAGGCCAGGTCGACATTGAACGAGTCGCCCGGCTTGGCCCGCCCGTCGAAGCCCGTCGGGGTGCCATAGACGCTGACGCCCTCGACGTCGGCGTGGCCCGAGACCGTGTAGGCGAGGTTCAGGCGGGTACGCAGGATGCGGCCGTTGGGCGTCCAGAAATAGGTCTGGGAATTGACCCCCAGGGTGGTGGCGTAGGCCCCGCTGCCGAAGCCGTCGTGCGGGCGGTCGTCCAGCCGGTCGTATCGGCCGGTGGGCAGGGTCTCCTGCAGCAGCACCGAGATCGTCGGGGTGCGACCGCCTTCCTTCCACTGGGTCAGGCGGTACTGGCCCTGGACGGTGAAGTCGCCCAGCTGGACGCCCGAGCTGGACCCGGCCTTGGTCCGGGCGTAGCCGAAGCGCGGGATGACCCCGGCGGTGAAGGTGTCGGTGACGCCGTACAGCAGATAGGTCAGCGAGCCGAAGCCGTCGGCGTCGGGCACGTCGTGGCGCTTTCCGTCGCCGTCGATCGCGCCGTAGGGCTTGGCGTCGTAGAGATACGGCTCGATCAGGGCGTGGCCCTTGGGCAGGGTCGAGGCGCCCGAGGCCAGGATCGGCCCGGTCCACCAGGCGTCGCTCACGGCCTGGCGACCGGCGGGCGCGTCGGTCGCGAAGGCGGGGGCGGCCAGGGCCAGCGGACCCAGCAGCGCGGCGAGCCCGGCCGCGACCCGGCGTGGGTTGGAAGTCATCGGTCTCTCCCCGTGTGCGTCGCGGTCCAAGGCGGCCGCGCGTCGTCGTTAGGCGGTCACGTGCGCGACCGCCGCCCGGAACTTGCGGCCTGTTGGTGTCAGGATGTGTCAGCAGCGTCGCGCCGCCCGCACTCTCCCCGCCGCCGCCCTGGGCGCAAAGAGCCAGACCGATGGAAAAGAGGGGCGCCAGATGCTTGCGCGGGGCCGCCGGTCGAGGCCATCCTGCCGGCCATGAACATCCAGATTCACCCCCTCGAAGGCCGCTACGTCCGGCTGGAACCGATCACCGCGGAGCTCCGCGCCGAGCTGAAGGGGGCGATCGACTGCGACCCCGAGAGCTGGGAGATCATGTCGACCAACGGCTGCGGCGAAGGCTTCGCCGACTGGTGGGGCGCGCTGAAGGGCGAGACCGAGCGCGGCGAGCGCATCGGCTACGCCATCCGCCGCCTGAGCGACGGCAAGGTGGTGGGCACGTCCAGCTACCTGAACATCCGCAAGCTGCATCGCGGGCTGGAGGTCGGCTCGACCTTCCTGCACCCCGACGCCCGCTCGGGCCCGATCAATCCGGAGTCCAAGCGGCTGCTGCTGGGTCATGCCTTCGACGCCGGCGCGATCCGGGTGGAGTTCATGGTCGACGTCCGCAACGCCCGCAGCCAGGCGGCGGTCGAGAAGCTGGGCGCCGACCGCGAGGGCGTGCTGCGCAACCACAAGATCACCTGGACCGGCCACGTGCGCGACACCGCCGTGTTCTCGATCACCGACGCCGACTGGCCGGGCGTGAAGCAGCGGCTGGATTTCCGGCTGCAGGAGACGTTCGCGTAGCTCCGCTCGTGATCCTCGGAACAAGTCCGAGGATGACGGAGGCTGGGCTGAATGGGGCGTTTTCCCCGCGAATCCGCGCCCAATTGTCACAGTTCTGCGAAGAACGTTGATCTTTGAGGTAAAGATGGCGTTAGCTATCTTCACGTAAAGATTTCGCCAAGCTTTCGCGCGTAGTTTCCCGGTCCATGACGGCTATTGCGTGCTTGAGAATTCTGGTCGCCGGGACCGCCAGTCCGTTGGGCGAGGCGGGTCGGAACATCCCGGTCTCCCAGGTGGAAGCCGCCGCCGACCTGTACCTCAAGCATCGCTGGAAGGCCCCGCGCCGCTACGGCGCCGTCGCGCCCCTGGCCTTCGTGCTGGCCGACACCAAGGCCGAGAGCCTGGACCCGGTCGAGATGCAGACCCTGGCCGTCGAGCTGGAGGCCGGCCTGTTCCCGGACCGTCAGGCGGGCCAGGTCTGCCTGCTGACCTTCGAGGGCGACGAGACCTCGGTCCTGCAGTTCGCCGCCCTGTCCCAGGCGTCCCTGGCCAGCCTGATCGCGGGCCGCGGCTACGCCGGTCCGGCCGGCCACGTCCAGGTGATCACCGCCGCCGAGATCCGCGCCGTGCCCAGCGCGCCCAGCGAGGCCGTGGTCGACGAACAACTGCAGGCCGCCCTGAACCAGACCGCGCCGGCCAAGGCCGCTCCGGCCGTCGCCGAGCCCGCGGCGGAAGCCGTCGAGGCCGCCGAAGCCGTCGCCGCCGCCGACAAGGCTCCGGCCGCCCCGTCGGCGCCCGCCGCCGCCGCCAAGCCGGCCGCCGCGAAGCCGGCGCCCGCCCCGGAAAAGCCCAAGCCGCCGCCCCCGCCCGCCACCGGCTGGTGGGGCCTGTACCATCCGCCGTCGGAGTCGTTCGTCGGCGCGGCCATCGGCCTGCGCGCCGACCTGCTGACCCCGCGCCCCACCGACGACGCCCCGCTGCTGACCCGCGACCTGACCTGCCTGAACGACGCCCAGGCCGCCTTCGCCAAGGCCGGCGACGCGGGCATGCTGTTCGTGCCGTTCAGCTTCTGGAACCTGACCGCCCCGTCCTCGCAGGAGGCCTACAAGCGCCGGCTGTCGCGCTATCCGCTGGCCATGCAGGCCCGCCTGGGCGCGACGATCTATGACACCCCGCGCGAGCCCTCGCTGGGCACGCTGGGCCAGATCCGCGCGTTCCTGCAGCCGCACTTCGCGTTCATCGACCTGAACATCACCGAGCCCAACTTCCCGGTCGCCACCCTGCCGGGCGACCTGGCCACCAGCATCACCCTGACCCTGCCCGACGAGGACCTGCGCCTGCGCATCGAGGCGATCGGCAAGTTCGCCTCGGCCCAGGGCGCCTACCGCGCCAAGGGGGTTCGACAAGGGGTGACCGGCCTGCGCGACCCCAAGGAGCTGGAAGCCTGCCGCGCCGCCGGCCTGCGCTTCGTCTCCGGTCCCGCGATCACCGACCTGATGGCCAGCCCGATCGGCGCCGCCCCGGCCGCGGCCCTGCCGCTGAAGGTCGCCTAGCGAGGTCCATCCCCCGCGACGCTGGGTCGCGGGCGATTTCGGTCCCGAGGGTCAGGACCGCTAACCTTCCCCGCGCATGTTGGCCGCATGACAGCGATCGCGTGCCTGAAGGTCTTCGTGGGCGACGAACTCCGGTTCGCCGACAACGACACCATGGCCGGCCTGGTGGGCAAGGTGGCCGGGGCCTATCTGGAGACCACCTGGCTGTGGCCCCGCCGCTACGGGCTGGTGGCGCCGTTCTCGTTCGTGCTGGCCGACCCGCGCGCCACCCAATTGGACGCCCGGGAGCTGCAGGCCCTGTCGCGCGACCTCCAGCACAAGCTGTTCGGCGACAAGGGCGACGGCGACATCGTCCTCCTGATGTTCGAAGGCGACCAGACCGACGTCATGCGCTTCGCCGGCCTGCACGCCGCCGAACTGAAGGCGCTGCTGGACGGCGAGGACGACGGTTCGCTGGTCGGGCGCGTCTGCCGCATCACGCCGAACGAGGTCAGCTCGGTCGTGCCCCAGGGCGGACCCGTCTGCGGGGCGCCGACCATGGAGGAGCTGGCCGCCCTGGCGCCGCCGCCCGCCGAGGACCCCGGCCCGCCGGCCCGGGTCGGCTGGCGCGGCGTCTATCACGGACCCCGCCAGGTGTTCATCGGCAGCGTGGCGGTCTGGCGGCCGGCGCGGACGGCGTCGGTGTTCGGCCTGTCGCCGGCGCGGCAGGAGGCCGACCGCCCCGAGGACGACATCCCGACCCTGGCCGCCGCGGCCGAGGCCCTGGCCGCCGTGCCGGTGGGGGTGATGTTCTTCCCGATCAGCTTCTCGACCATCGTCAAGCCCGGGGCCCGGGCCGAGCTGCTGCCGCATCTGGAAGCCCTGCCGGCCGGATCGCGGGCCCGCCTGGCCGCCGCGGTCTACGACACGCCCCGCGCCCCGTCGTTCTCGGCCCTGTCGCAGGTCAAGCGCGTCCTGGACCCGTTCTTCGCCCGGCTGGACCTGCGGGTCGCCGACCCGGCCTTCCGGATCGAGGACCTGCCGTCCGACCTGGCTAGCAGCGTGACCCTGGTCCTGCCCCAGGCCGACGAGCCCACCCGCCTGGCGGCGGTGAACCGCTTCCTGCGCGACGCCCCGGTCTATCGCCGCAAGCAGGTCTGGCAGGGGATCACCGACGTGCGCACCCGCCGCGAGCTGAACCACTGCATCGAGCAGCAGGCGCCGTTCCTGACCGGCGAGGCGGTCACCGACCTGCTGGAGAAGCCGGTCGGCGCCACGCACCTGCCCTGGCTGAACCTGCCGATGCACGACTGGTCGACGACCCCCGAGATCGCCCCCGTCTCGTCGGTGGCCTGAGCCGCGTCCCGTTCCCCCTGGGCGGGGCAAACCCCACGAAGGCGTTCCAGGGACAGGATTTGCGCTGGATTTAGCCGGCGATGCCGATCACCTTGGCCGACACTTCGAATGGGGTTGGGTGGGCGAGACGATGATCGGCGTGAAACGACTGGCGGGCGCGGCTCCTGTCGCGGTGTTGACGGCCGCGCTGCTGATGACGGCGGGGACCGCCCACGCCCAGCGGCCGCCGCCCGCCACGTCTCCGTCCCCGGCGGTCGCCCAGGCCGCCGAGGCCAGCACGGCCGCCCGCTTCAACGCCGTCGCCAAGGACCGCGCCCAGCTGCGGCTGTTCCTGCGGGCCATGCCCAAGGGCGGCGACCTGCACAACCACCTGTCCGGCGCGGCCTATGCCGAGGACTTCCTGGCCTGGGCCGACCAGGGCGGCCTGTGCGTGACCACCGACGTCCTGCCGTCCATCGTCCCCGGTCCCTGCGACGCGCCGGGCAGGGTCCCGGCCAAGGGCCTGGCCGCGGCCAATACGGCCCTCTACAACCGGGCGATCAACGCCCTGTCGATGCGCAACTACGACGCCGGCGCCGACGGGGCCATGGCCTCGGGCCACGACCAGTTCTTCGCCACCTTCGGCCGGTTCGGCGCCGCGGGCGACGGCAAGCTGGGCGCCCTGCTGGCCGTGGCCCGCGAATACGCCGCCGGCGACACCGTCGGCTATGTAGAGACCTCGGTGAACCCCACGGCGATGGGCGAGCTGGCCTGGTCTTTCAGCGACACGCCCTGGACCGACGACTTCGCCGGCGCCCTGGCGGCGATCAAGCCCCGGCTGCCGGCCATGGTCGCCCAGGCCCGCCAGGAGTTCGACGCCGCCGAGGCCGACGCCGACCGCCGCCAGGGCTGCCTGGCCCAGAAGCCGCGCACCGGCCCCTGCGCCGTGGTGCTGGGCTATCAGGGCTTCGCGGTGCGCATCCTCAAGCCGTCGGTGGTCTTCGCCCAGCTGGCCTCGGCCTTCGCCTTGGCGCAGGCCGATCCGCGCTTCGTCGGCGTCAACATCGTCGCGCCCGAGGACCATCCGGTCTCGCTGTCCGACTACCGGCTGCACATGCGCATGCTGCAGTACCTGCACGCCCAGTATCCGGACGTGAAGCTGTCGCTGCACGCCGGCGAGCTGACCCTGGGCCTGGTCACCCCGCGCGAGCTGCGCTTCCACGTCCGCGAGGCGGTCGAGACAGCCGGCGCCCGCCGCATCGGCCACGGCGTCGACATCGCCTACGAGGACGGCGCCAACGACCTGCTGGCCCGGATGGCCCGCGACAAGGTGGCCGTCGAGATCAACCTGACCAGCAACGACGTCATCCTGGGCGTCAAGGGCGCCGACCACCCCCTGCACCTCTACCGCAAGGCCGGCGTGCCGTTCGTGCTGTCCACCGACGACGAGGGCGTCTCGCGCATCGACCTGACCAACGAATACCTGCGCGCCGTCACCGAGCAGGGCCTGACCTATCTGGACCTCAAGGCCGCCGCCCGGGCCAGCCTGGAATACAGCTTCCTGCCCGGCCCAAGCCTGTGGGCCGCGCCGAGGACGCCGGTCGCCGCCTGCGCCAAGGTCGGCCCGGCCTGCGACGCCTTCCTGGCCGGCAGCCGCAAGGCGACGGCGCAGTGGCGGCTGGAGCGGGAGTTCGCGGCGTTCGAGGCGTCCGGCCGCTAGTTTTGGAGCTGCCGCGAAAGGCGTGATCCGCCTGCCAAGGTTGTGCTATCCCCGGGATGTGAAGCCCCGGGGGGAGCCGCCATGACCCAGATCACCGCCGTCAATTCCACCGACCAGTCCGCCCAGCTGACCATCCTGAAGGGCGGCGACGAGCGGACCCAGGCGCTGTCCGGCAAGGTTGACGTCGCGGCCGAGGGCGTGATGATCGTCCCGCCGGTCAAGGGCTATACGGTCTCGGCCTCGGTGGCGATCGACGGGAACACCTACACGACCAACACCGTGCATCTGCCCGACGGCGCCTGGCGCCTGACCGCCCGGCTCGAAGCCGGCGACGGGGTGTTCTTCTTCGAGCTGGCCAGCCAGCCCGGCGACGTGCCCGACAGGCTGGTCCTGATCAACACCCTGCGCGAGCCGGTGCTGTTCACGATCACCGCCTACGCGGCCGACGCGCCCGGCCAGGCGGTGCTGTCCTCGGACCTGGTCGTCCAGCCCACCGAACGGCTGGACGTGGGCACGGGCAACAGCTTCGCCTTCTACGCCGTGGTCGACGGCGTGGTGACCAACACGGTCGAGGTCGATCCCGGCCGGCCCGGCCAGGACGTGACCCTGCAGATGGTCCAGGCCGTGACCGACGACGGCCAGGAGGGCTACGGCCTGACCCTGGTCGAACCCGCGGCCTGACGCCGCGTCTCTAGCCTTTCGGCGGGTCGGGGAAGGTGATCTCCACGCTGGGCGCCGAACGGTCGTGCGGCCCGTGGAACACCGCCTCGATGTTGTTACCGTCCGGGTCGTAGGCGAAGGCGGCGTAGTAGCCGGGGTGGTAGGGCCGCTCGCCCGGCCCGCCGTTGTCGCGCCCGCCGTTGGCCAGGGCCGCGGCGTGGAAGCGCTTGACCGCCTCCTGGTCGGCGGCCTGGAACGCCAGGTGCACGTGGCTGGCCGGCTCGCCGACGTCGATCCACAGCTCGTCGGCGTAGACGTGCTCCCCGGCCCCGGGGATCTCGCCCTCGACCAGGGGCACGCCCACCGCCTCGAGCACGGCCTTGTAGAACCGTTTCATGGCCGGCAGGTCCCGGGTGCGCAGGTGGACGTGGTCGATCAGGCGGCCGCGGTGGAGTTGCATGGCTCGAGGCTCCGGAAGAACGAGGTTCCGGGATCAACGTGGCGGGGTCCGGCGCAGTTTCGGCCGACAGCGGACCGCCCCCTCAGAAGCCCATCAGCGACAGCACCTCGCGCCGCGAGCGCTGGTCGTCGCGGAACACCCCCATCATCCGGCTGGTCTTCATCGTCACCCCCGGGGTGCGCACGCCGCGGCCGCTCATGCAGGCGTGGCTGGCCTCGATGACCACGGCCACGCCCAGGGGCTGGAGGTTGTCCCACAGGCAGTCGGCGATCTGGGCGGTCAGGCGCTCCTGCACCTGCAGCCGCCGGGCGAAGCCGTGCAGCACCCGCGCCAGCTTGGAGATGCCCACCACCCGGTCGCGCGGCAGGTAGGCGATGTGCGCCTTGCCGATGATCGGGGCCATGTGGTGCTCGCAGTGCGACTGGAACGGCACGTCCTTCAGCAGCACGATGTCGTCATAGCCGCCCACCTCCTGGAACATGCGCGACAGGTGCTGGCTGGGGTCCTCGCCATAGCCCACGCAATATTCCTTCCAGGCCCGGGCCACTCGCGACGGGGTGTCGACCAGCCCCTCGCGCGACGGGTCCTCGCCGGTCCAGCGGAGCAGGGTGCGGACGGCCTCCTGGACGTCGTTGGGGACGTCCTCGGGAACGTCCTGGGGGACCGGCGGCGGGGCGGCGGGCGGGCTCATGGGCGTCTCCTCCGGGCGGGATGGTGCAGCAGGGAAAGGCGCGTGGCGAGGAGTTGTTTCCCTCGGACCCTGGCCCCCTCCGGCCCTCCGGGCCACCTCCCCCAGAGGGGGAGGATCTGATCGGCCGCCGCACCGAATAGCTGCTCCCCCTCTGGGGGAGCTGTCGCGAAGCGACTGAGGGGGCTTCGTGGCACGGCTTCTCGTCCTCACGCGGAAACCCGCTGAGCGTATGGAAAGGGACGCGGAGCGCCGGACGCCGTCCGGAGTGTTTGAGTAGTAACCGTTTCGACGAAGCCCGAACGCTCCGCGCGACCGTTATCCGCAAGGCCGGGGCGCGCGGGCCTTTTCCGCCCTTCACCCCACCCGGTGTGTTCCCCGCTGGATCTGTGCACCGCTTGATTTTCAGAGGCGGGAGTGAGCCGAACCAGGACCGGAGCGAACCCCACGACGGGCGGGACCTTCCAGCGAAGACCCCGATGGGCGAGCTTACGTCCCTCGCCCTCTGTTTCAGTCTCTTCCCAGCCAAAGCCGCAAAGGACCCCGCTCGATCGCCCCTCGTCGCCGCAACGGGTCGCTGGCCATGCGCCCTTTCCTCGCGACGAGGTGGCATCAGGATACGGCCGGTCCGAGAGGGTGCGGGGATTAAAGTTTTAGGTCAGGGATTCCAGCGGCTTGGCCGCCGCAATGACGGGGACATGCCCTTGCGGCGCGTCCCCGACCGCCTGGCTCCGTGCGAAACCGGGGGACACGCCGCGAGGGCGTGTCCCCGGCGGCGGGCGACTTTGGGGATGCACGGCCGTGAGTGCGCGTCCCCGCCGTCTACCGCCCCTCGACCCACAGGCTCAGCGGCTGCTTCTCCTCGCGGCGCACCAGGATGGCGTAGCCGACCGCGAACACCACGATCCCGATAACCAGCCCGCCCAGGAAGCCGGCCGGGGTGGCGAACCACAGGGTCAGGGTCGAGATGGCGGTGGCCAGGCCCAGCATGCACCATCGCAGGAGGATGCTGAATCCGTGATAGGTCTGCTCATGGGCGAGCAGTTCGGGTTTTCCTGTGTCGTTGAAATCGGCGTCCATGCGTCACCTCCGTCATTGAGGTCGACCCGGCCGTCGTACGCGGCCTCGGGCCGAACACTAGGAACATCCTAAGCCCGTTCCGGGTTTC